>Ga0081455_10000017_pt1 | contig 174550 bp, 167 predicted proteins | sample TabmetS3T2R1_FD_70207 | JGI IMG/M metagenome (GOLD analysis project Ga0081455, IMG submission 70207) | Tabebuia heterophylla rhizosphere microbial communities from the University of Puerto Rico - S3T2R1 | ecosystem: Host-associated > Plants > Roots > Rhizosphere ...
GCGAGATCGGCCTCAACCCGCGGGAAGGCGCTGGCCACCGCCCCGGCCCGGCCCGGGCGCAGCAGCAGCGTGCCGTCGATGGCAGAGAGCGAGGGGCCGTCCCAGGGATGCTCGGGATAGACCTCGAACAGCGGTGGCCCCGCGGCGAAGAGCGGGACCGGCTCACCGCACGCGCCCGCCACCTCTGCGCCCCAGGCGCCCGCGGCATTAATGAGTTGACCGCAGGTGATGCTGCGATCCCGGTCCGTCGACAGGGTGAAGCCCCCCGCACCCGGCTCGACGCGCGTGAGCTTCGTCCTTTCCATCAGCTGCGCCCCGGCGCGCACGGCCAGGCGGGCAACGACGGGCCCGATCTGGGTAGGCTCGGCGACGGCATCGCGCCGGGACCAGGAGGCCGCCGCGACCAAATTCGAGAGCCTCGGCCAGCGGCGGCGCACGGCGTTGCCCGCCAAGAGATCGACGGGGAGACCCGCGGCGTTGGCCTCGCGTGCGATCTCTTCCAGCTTGGGCTGCTCATTCGCTGACAAGGCGAGGTAGAGGTGGCCTGAGGCGAGGATGCCGCAGTCTTCGCCGCTGAGGTTGCCCAAGTCTTCCCAGATCGCCTGCGCGCGGAGCGCCAAGGGGAATTGGGCGGGGTGGCGGCCCTGCAGCCGCAAATTGCCGAAATTGGTGCCGCTCGCCGCCTTGCACGCCTCGCCCTTTTCGATGACCACAACGGAGTGTCCACGCTGCCGCAAAAAATAGGCGGCAAAGCAGCCGACGAGGCCGCCGCCAATGATCGCCACGTCGGCGCTGCTCCTGACCATTGAACTCTCGCAACGAGCCCCCGTGGGGATGAGGCGCTGACAGATCGCCGCGAATGGGATCAAATCGGCCGCGGCAAAGGCTCTGAATGTGGAGAAGAGCACATGGCGCGCGCCTGCGACATCCTCATTTTTGGCAGCGGGAGCTTCGCCCAGCGCATTGCTTGTGATCTGGCCGCGACGGCAACGGAGCCGATCACGGTCGGGCTCGCCGGCCGCAACGCGGCACGGCTGGCATGGATTGCCACGGCCGCCCGCGCCCGCGCCCACATGTTCGCCCGCCCGCTGGACGTCGCCACGTACGCGGTCGATCTTAACGCGGCGGGGGCTGCGGGGGCGCTGCTCGCCAAACTCGAGCCCGCCGTCGTCGTGCAGGCCGCCTCCCTGCAGGCGGGCGCCGTCATCGCCGCGGGCGGCACCGCCTGGGGCCGGCTGGTGGCCGAGGGCGGGTTGAGCGCAACCGCGGTGTTCCAAGCGCTGTTGAGCGCACGCATTGCCCGGGCCATGCGCGACCTCGCGCTCGAGGGCCACTTCATCAATGGCTGCTTTCCCGACGTGGCGAACGGCATCCTTGCCGGCATGGGACTGCCGGTGCTGTGCGGCATCGGCAATATCGCCATTCTCGCCCACGCCTTTGCCGGCAATTTGGCGAGCGATCGGCCCCGGCCGGACCTCAGGATGCTCTGCCATTACCAGAACATTGGTCCCTGGCGCCGCCCGCCCGCCGAACGCTCCGGCGCAGCACCCCGTGTCTGGCTCGATGGCAAAGAACTTGACGACGTGTTCGCCCGCTTTCGAGGCATCCAGCTCACACCCGAGCCCGTGATCGATATCTCCGGTGCCAGCGGCGTCACCTTGATGCTGGCCATCGCGCTCGGAGACGCGTGGTCGGGGCACGTTCCGGGTCCGGCGGGCCTGCCCGGCGGCTACCCCGTCATCCTGCAGGGAGCAAAACTCGAGCTCGACCTGCCGCCGGGGCTGTCGCGGGCGGACGCCGTGGCCTGGAACGCGCGCCACGAAGCGGAAAACGGCCTCTTGATCGGCGCGGACGGGCGCGCTCAGTTTACCGGCCGACTGCGTGAAAAACTCGCCGCGGAAAGCCCCGCAATGGCGGCCGGGTTCCATGTGGATGACCTCGAGGCGGTGGGCCAGGCGTTTTTTGAGCTGCGCGACCGGCTTCTGGCGCGGCCGGCCTGACGCGAGCCTCGACACGGTGCCGTTCGCCACGGCAGTATTGGGTCGGCATCGGCGCGCCTGCGCCGCGCGTTAAAATTTTGAAGGCGAGGAGGAGAGCCATGCGGCGAGGGGGATTTGCAGGCGGAGCCCTGCTGTTGTCGGTTTTTTTGGGTCTCAGCCCGGTGTGGGCGCAGGAGCCCATCGTCTTCGGCGTGATCACGCCGCTGTCCCCGCCGGGCGAAACGGCGCTGGGCCAGCTGGCCAAGCGCGGCGCGGAGATGGGCGCCGAGTACATCAATGAAAAGGGCGGCGTGCTCGGCCGCAAGGTTGCGCTCTCGGTGCACGATAGCGCCGGCAAGAACGAACAGGCGGTGGCGGCCTACCGCCGTCTCGTCTCCAGCGAAAAGGCCGTTGCCGTGTTCGGCTTTATTCACTCGGGCGCCAACATCGCCGTCAACGAGGTGGCGAAGGAAATGGGCGTGCCCACAATGGGGACGCAGACCGGCGCCAGCGATGTCACCGCCAAGCACTATGACATCGCCTTTCGCACCCACGCGGTGGATCCGCCGCGCGCCGCCACCTGGCTCGGCTGGATCAAAAAGAACAACTGGAAGCGGGTCAGCGTGATCGCCGAAACCACGGACTACGGCATTGGCCTGGCGAAGGAAACCGAGAAGCAAAACAAGGACAAGAACCTGGGTCTCGAGATCCAGACCATCATGTTCGACCGCACCACCACCGACCTCTTGCCGCAGCTCCTGCAGGTGAAGGCGTTCAAGCCCGATGCCATCGTCAACGTCGGCGTCGGTCAGCCGCTCGACCTGATGATCACCCAGGCCCACACCGTCGGTCTGCTGCCGGGCACCGCCATGGTGACCTCCTACGATGCCCCGGCACGGCCGCAGTTCTGGCAGCTGCACGGCGACAAGGGCGTCGGCGTCAGCTTCATCGCCTTTTACTCGCCGAAGTCGGAGCTCTCCGAGGTCGGCAAAGAGTTCGCCAAGCGCTACCAGGCAAAATTCAACGAACCGCCGGTCTATGCTGCCCTCAACGGCTTTGCCAATGCACTGGTGTTCGCCGCGGCGATCGAAAAGGCCAAATCGACCGAGCCCAAGGCCATGATCAAGGCGCTGGAGGAGGGCTCGTTCGCGGGCTGGTCGACGACGCCCGTCACCTTCCCACGCGCGGAGGGTGCGCTGTGGCACAACTGGTCACCGCCCCTGATGGTGTTGCACTATTCCGCCAAGGATCAGACGCCCGCGACCGCGACGGCGGCTTACGTGCTGGGCGAGTGAGCTGCTTGGGTACCGCGGCCGCGCTTGGCCCGCGCCTCGCGCACACGGGCCACGCGTCCTGGGGCCCGCGCGCCCTAGAGGAAGGGGGGAGCCGGTGATTTTCAGCGCCGAGCTTCTGGTCCAGACCCTGCTCTCAGGGCTGATGGTCGGCGTTCTCTATGCGCTGATGGCGCTCGGCATCACCTTCATCTACTCGATCGTCAAGACCATCAACTGGGCGATGGGCGAATTCTATATGATCGGGAGCTACATCCAGTTCGTGGCCGTGCATTTCCTGCTGGGACCGGACTGGTGGTGGCTCGCCGCGATCCTGGCGGCCGGCGGCACCTTTCTGTTAGGCCTGATCCTGGAGCCGATCCTGATCAAGCCGATGTACGCCCGACCCCTGCAGCGGCGCGACGACTACGCCACCGTCGTCACCATCGCCTTGCTCCTGCTCCTGCGCAACCTGGCCGTGGCGCTGGGCGGCCCCAACCAGTATCGCCCCGAATCAAACCTGCCCGTGGTGTGGATTGGACCGTTGCCGCAAGAGGGCGCGCGCGTGGCGGCCTCGATCTTTGCCGTCCTGGCGCTCGGCACCTTCTGGCTGGTCATCAAAAAGACCTGGGTCGGTCTCGCCTTGCGCGCCGCCGCCCAGAACCGCGTCGCGGTGCAGACGGCGGGCGTCGACGTCTTTCGCCTCGATGCCATCGCCTTTGCCATCGGCGTGGCCCTGGCGGGCTTCGCCGGGGCGCTGCTGGCCCCCTTGTTCATGGTGTTTCCGACCAACGGCGCGGTGACCACCGTCAAGGGCTTTGAGATCATCGTCATCGGCGGGCTGGGGTCGATCCCCGGGGCCCTGATCGGCGGTCTGCTCCTGGGCCTGGTCGAAAGCCTCGGGGCGGCCTTTATTTCCTCGCCCTACCAGAACGTCTACGGCTTTCTGCTGGTCATTCTGGTGTTGATCCTCAAGCCCAACGGCCTCTTCGGCGAACGCGGACGGGAGGCCTGATGGCACCTGCCCTGCTGCACGCGGAAGGTCTGACCAAACGCTACGGCGGGCTCGTCGCCAACAACGCCGTGAACCTGAGCTTGGCGCCCGGCGAAATCCGCGGCCTGATCGGCCCCAACGGCGCGGGCAAAACCACGCTGGTCAATCTGCTGACGGGGATCGAGACCCCCGACGCGGGGCGGGTGTGGCTGGCCGACGTCGAGCTTGGCGGGCTCGGTGCGCACCAGATCGCCGCGCACGGTCTGGTGCGGACGTTCCAGGTCGCGCGCATTTTCGAGAGCCTCAGCGTCTCCGACAACCTGTTGCTGCCCTTCTTGGCCGCCGGCAGCCCGGGCGGCCTGGCGGCCGGCCTCGCGCGCGTGCGCGAGCTGTTGGCGCTCGCCACCTTGAGCGCCCTTGCGCAGGAGCGGGCCGGCACGCTGTCGGGCGGCCAGCGCATGCTGTTGCAGGCCTGCGCGGGGTTTATGGTGCCGAGCGTCAGGCTCTACGTGCTCGATGAGCCGTTCGCCGGCATCAACCCGGTCGTGAAGGACACGCTGATCGGCTTGATCGAGCGCGAGAATAGAAACCACCATCGCAGCTTCCTGATCGTCAGCCACGAAATGGAAATCGTGCGCCGTCTGTGCCCCACCGTCTCCGTCATGATCGAGGGTGCCATCGCCGCCGAGGGCTCACTCGAGGAGGTGGCGCGCCGCCCGGACGTCATCGCCGCCTATCTCGGCAGGAGCGCGGCATGAGGATGAAACCGGTGCTCGAGGTCGCCGAGCTTCGCGCGGGCTATCTGCCGGGCGTCGAAATTCTCTCCGGCCTGTCGCTGAGCGCCGCCGAAAATGCGGTGACCCTCGTCATCGGCCCCAACGGGGCCGGCAAGTCGACCTTGCTGCGCACGATTTTCGGGCTGCTCGCGCCCCGCGGTGGCCGCGTCACCGTGGCCGGCACGGATATGACCGGCGCCGGCCCGAGCCGGCTCAAGGCGGCCGGCGTCGGCTACATCACCCAGGACATCAACAGCTTCCCTTTTCTGACGGTGGAAGAGAACCTGCTGATGGGCGCCTGGACCTTCCGGCGCGACCGCGCGCGCATCGCCCGCCAGCTGGCCGAGGTCTACGCGCTCTTTCCGATCCTCAAGGAGCGGCGCAGCCAGCGGGCCGGCGCGCTCTCGGGCGGGCAGGGCCGCATGCTCTCGGTGGCGCGCGAACTGATGACGGCGCCGCACTTGCTGCTGATCGACGAGCCCACCGTCGGCCTCGCACCCAACCTGGTGGCGCAGGTCTACGCCACACTCACGGCGGCGCGCTCGGCCACCGGCGCGGCGATCCTGCTGGTGGAACAGAACGTCGAACAGGCCTTGCCGCTCGCCGACCATCTCTACCTCTTGAATCTCGGCCGGGTGAAGGCCGAGGGACCCGGACGCGAGTTCGACAATCAGCGCGTGAAGAGGCTGGTGCAGGAATGCCTGCTCGGTTGAGCAACGGCTTTGCCGCCTTCGTCGACTGGCGACGCCTCGCCGGCGTCCTGGTACTCACGCTACCGCCTCTGCTGGCCTTGCCCCTCGTGGTCGGCGAATTCACGGCGCACGTGCTCGCCATCAGCGCCTATTACGTCATTCTGGCCGCCAGCTGGAACATGCTGGCGGGCTTCACGGGGCAATTCTCGCTGGCCCAGCACGCCTTTGCCGCCATCGGCGCCTACGGCTCGGGTCTCCTCGTCTATCACCTGCAGACGCCGATTTGGCTCAGCATTCCCTTGGGCGTGTGCGCGGCAGGCGTGGGCGGCTTTCTGCTCGGCGTCCTCGTTTTGCACATGCGCGCCATCTACCTGTCGATCGCCACCTGGGCTTTCGCCGAAACGCTGCGCATCTTTCTCGCCGCGGCCTATGAGTTCACGCGCGGCGATTTGGGGCTGAGCGTGCCCTCGCTCTATGGTCACGTGCGGCCCGCGATCTATTACTACACCTTCCTGGGCGCGGCCGTCGTGTGCCTGATCGGCGTCTATCTCATCTTGCGCTCGCCGATCGGCTACTTCATGCGCGCCGTGCGCGATGATCCCTTGCGCGCGCGATCGCTGGGGGTCGACACCACCCGGGTCAAGCTCTTTGCCTTCGTCGCCTCGAGCGCCATGGCCGGCCTCGGCGGCGCGCTTTATGCCCACTACGTGCTGACGCTGACGCCCTCGATCGTCGACTTCAGCGAAATGGCGCGCATCGTCGTCATGGTCGTGGTCGGCGGGCTCGGCTCGTTTTGGGGGCCGATCATCGCCGCGCCGCCGATCTATGCCCTCAACATCTGGCTCGCCGCCTGGGGCGAATGGAGCACGGTATTTTTTGCCGCCATCGTCATCGTCCTGATGCGCGCCTACCCGGCGGGTTTAGCCGGGCTGTTCGAGCTCGCGGCGCGCCGCTGGCGCCGACGGGGACCCCCGCTGCCGCCTTAGGTTTCCGTGGCGGCGAGCGTGGCGCGCCGCCGTGCCAACGCCGGCAGCAAGGGCGCCAGCAAGGCGGCAACGGCCAGCACGAGACAGACGGCGGAGATCGGACGGGCGAGAAAGATCTGAAAGTCGCCGTGCGACAGGATCAAGGATTTCCGCAAATTGTTTTCGAGCATGGGCCCCAGCACGAAGGCCAGCACCAGGGGGGCCGGCTCGTAGCCGAACTTGCGCATCAGGTAGCCCAGCACGCCAAACACCACCATCAGGAACACATCGAAGGTGGCATTCCCGGAGGCGAACACGCCGACGATGCAGAACATTAAGATCAGCGGGAACAGGATGCGGTAGGGCAATTTGAGGACCTGCACCCACATGCCGATCAGCGGCATGTTGAGCACCAGCAGCATGGCATTGCCGATGTACATGCTGGCGACGATGCCCCAGAAAAGATCCGGGCGCTGCGTCATGAGCAACGGCCCCGGTTGCAGCCCGTGGATGATGAAGGCGCCGAGCAACAGTGCCATCACCACATTGGGTGGAATGCCAAGCGTCATCAGCGGGATGAAGGCGCCGCCGGCGGCGGCGTTGTTGGCGGCCTCCGGGCCCGCCACGCCCTCGATCGCGCCTTGGCCGAAGCGCTCGGGCGTCTTCGACACCTTTTTCTCAATGGCGTAGCTGGCGAACGAGGCGATCACGGCGCCGCCGCCCGGCAGGATGCCGAGGAAAAAGCCCAACAGCGTGCCGCGCACGATGGCCCATTTCGATTGCGCCCAGTCCTGCAGCGAGGGCCACAGCCCGCCGATCCGGGCCTTGATCAGCTCGCGCTTGAGCTCCTTTTCGAGGTTGGACAGGATCTCGGCCACGCCGAAAAGCCCCATCACGATCGGCACCAGGCCGATGCCGTCGAGCAGCTCCAGCCGATCGAAGGTGAGGCGCGGCTGCGCCGTGATCTGATCGATGCCGATGAGGCCAAGCACGATGCCGACCGCCGCCATCAGCAGGGACTTGGCCATCGACCCCTGGCTCAAGAAGCTCAAGACCGTGAGGCCCAGCACCATCAAACTGAAGTACTCGGGCGGCCCGAAGGCGATGGCAACGCGCGCCAGCGCCGGCGCCACCAGCATCAAGGCCACCAATGCAAACGTGCCGGCGGCAAAGGACCCGAGCGCGGCGATACCGAGCGCCGGCCCGGCCCGACCCTGCTTGGCCATGGCGTGGCCATCGAGGCAGGTCACGACGGAGGCGGCCTCGCCCGGGATGTTGACGAGGACCGACGTGGTGGAGCCACCATACATGGAGCCGTAGTAGATGCCGGCCATCATGATAATGCCGGACTCCGGCGTGCCCGACAGCGTCACGGGCAAGAGCAGCGACATGGCCGAGACGGGGCCGATACCCGGCAGCACGCCGACCAGCGTGCCGATGAAGACGCCGAGGAAGCAGTAGAGGAGATTGATGGGCTGCAGCGCGACCGAGAAACCTTGGGCGAGACCGGCAAGGATATCCATGGGTGCCGTGCCTAGCGCAGGATGTTTTCGAGGAGGCCGGCGGGCAGCTGAATTTTCAGCCATTTCGTCATCACCGCCCACACCCCGAAGGTGGCGATGACGGCGACGACGAGCGCAAGGCGCCAATCGACCGGATCGACGAACCACATCAGGATCAGGAGCAGGGCCAGCGTGGCGGGGATGAAGCCGATGGCCTCAAACCCGAACGCATAGGCCAACAACAGGGCGATGACGATTGCGACCTTGAGCCAGCGCGTTTCGGCCCACAGCGCGCCAAGCGGTGTGCCGCCCGAGAGCAGCGCCTGGGCCATGACGACGAGCGCCAGCGCGCTCATCAACAGGCCGATCCAGTAGAAGGCGAAGCCCGGCCCGGGTTCATTGAGCCGGCCAAGCCCCATGTCGCGGCCGGCCCAAACGATAAAGCCGCCGATCAGCAGCCAGAATAGGCCGCCCCACAATTCAGAATTGCGCTGCATGGTTCGATGATTTCTGTGCACGAGCCTGGCCAAGGAGCGGCCAGGCACCTTAAGAGCAAAAGTCGCAAACGTTTGTCCCTTCCCGGCGTCGGGCTCACTCTTTCTTGGCCAAACCGATCTTTTCCAGCGCGGCCTGCTCGCTGGCGATCACCGCTTCGACCGCCTTCTTATAACCTTCGGTATCGAGGTAGCGCGGCACCATGTCGTACTTGGCCATCGTCGCGATCAGCGCGGGCTCCTCGAGCGCCTTTTTGAAGGCATCATGCAGTTTTTTCACGACCTCGGCGTCCATACCCTTGGGGCCGGCAATGCCAAAGGGCGAATCGAACACGAAGGGGTAGCCGAGCTCTTGCAGCGTCGGCGTCTCGGGCCAGTTCTTGCTGCGCTCGGCGGTCCAAATCGCCAAAAGTTTGAGCTGGCCGCCATCGACCAGGGGTTTCCAGCCCGTCGAATCGGCCTGCAAGGTGGTGTGACCGCCGAGCACCGCGGCGTTGGTCTCAGCCCCACCCTTGAAGGGAACATGCGTCAGCTGAATGCCGGCCTTGGCGGCAATCTGTTCCATGCCGATGTGGAGCGAGGTGCCGGTGCCGGGGGTGGCATAGGTGACCTTCCCCGGGTTGTCCTTGGCGAAGGCGACGACCTCCGGCCAGGTCTTGAATTGTCCGTCGGCCTTGGTCGTGATGCCGAAGGTGTACCCGGTCAGGTGCACGATATAGGTGAAATCCTTGCGCGCGTCCCAGGTCACCTTCTGCATCAGCGGCAGGCGCATGACCGTGATCGGCATCTGCGCCAGCGTGTAGCCGTCGGGCTTGGCGGTTGCCGCCATCACGGCGGGTCCCAAGGTGCCGGAGGCGCCGGGCTTGTTGTCGATCACGATCGTCTGCCCCAAGTGCTTGGCGGCGGCCTCCGAGATGGCGCGCATGACGATATCGGTCGAGCCGCCGGCGGGCCACGGCACCACCATGGTCACGGGTTTGGCCGGATAGGCCTGGGCCAAAGCCGCGGCCGGGGCGACGGCGGCAAAGCCTGCCACGGCGAGGGCGAGAAAGCGACCGCAGCTGACGTTCATGCTGTTGCGATGTCCTTGTTGGGATGAGGGCGGGAGGGCAGAGCTTAGGCGAGGAGGCTATTCGGTCTTCGCCAGCCCGAGCTTTTCCAGCGCCGCCTTTTCGCTGGCGGCGAGCTTGGGAATAAAGGCCTGGTAGTCCTCGGTGCTCATGTAGCGGCGCACGAAATCGAACTTGTCGAACAGCTCGATCACCTTTTCGTCCTCATAGGCTTTCTTGAAGGCGTCGTGCAGCTTCTTGACGATGGCCGGGTCCATGCCTTTGGGACCCGCAAGGCCGAAGGGGGAATCGAATTCGTAGGTGTAACCCAACTCCTTCAGCGTCGGCGTGTCGGGCCATTTCTTGCTGCGTTGGCCGTTGAGCACCAGCAGGAGACGGAAATCACCCGAGGCCACCTGCGGCGCCCAGCCCGGGGATTCCACCATCATCATGACATGCCCGCCGAGCACGGCGGCAATGGATTCGCCGCCGCCTTTGGTTGGAATATGCGTGAACTGGACGTTGGATTGGCGGGCCATCAGCTCCATAGCAATGGCGTTGGTGGTGGCCGGGCCGATCGTGGCGTAGGTGAACTTGCCGGGGTTGGCCTTGGCGAAGGCGATGACATCGCTCCAGGCCTTGAAGGGCCCATCGGCCTTGACGACCGCGCCCAGTGTGTAGCCGCCAAGGTTGAGAATGTAGGTGAAGTCCTTGACGGGATCGAAGGTCGTCTTCTGCATGTAGGGCACGCGGAACATGGGGATGGCGATCTGCCCGATCGTGTAGCCGTCCGGCTTGGCGGTGGCCGCCATGGTCGCGGGGCCCAGCGTGGCGCTGCCACCGGGCTTGTTGTCCACGATCACCGGCTGGCCCAGGTGCTTGGCGGCGCTCTCGGCGATGCCGCGGAACAGAAGGTCGGCGCTGACGCCGGCCTGGAAGGGCACGATCAAGGTGATGGGACGCGAGGGAAAGTCTTGCGCGCCCTGGCCTGCGGCCGGCGCCACGACACCCCAAAGGCTGGCCGCCGCGGCGACCAGCGCGAGCCAGGCTCGACGCTGCATGGTTTTCCTCCTCCCTGTGGGGCTGGCCAGGTTCTCCTGCCCGGCTGTGGGGCACGCAGACTAGCCTATTTGAGGGCGAGAGCAACCACCGAGCACGAGCGCCCGCGGGTCAAGCCGAGGTCGGAGTGTTCGCGGCTCAGGACTGCATGCCCCAGCGGCGCACGGTTGCCGCCCCGATGTTGCGGAAGATCAGATTTTCCACAAAGAGGCCGATCAGGATGACCGTGAAGAGGCCGGCGAACACGGTGGGAATATCGAGCACGTTCTTGTTTGCGTGGATGTACCAGCCAAGCCCTCCTTTGCCCGAGGAGACGCCGAACACCAGCTCGGCGGCAATCAGTGTGCGCCAGGCAAAGGCCCAACCGATCTGAGCCCCGTCAGGATGGAGGGAAAGGCGGCGGGAACGAGGATCTTGATAATAAAGCGCGGGCCCTTGAGGCCGTAGTTGCGCCCGACCATGCGCAAGGTGTTGGAGACCGAGCGGAAGCCCGAGTGCGTGTTGAGGGCGACGGCCCACAGCACCGAATGCACCAGCACGAAAATAATGGAAACATCGCCGAGCCCGAACCAGATGAGCGCCAGTGGCAGGAGCGCGATCGCCGGCAGTGGGTTGAAGGCCGACGTCAAGGTCTGCAACAGATCGTTGCCGAGCCGAGACATCATCGCCAGCGCGGTCAACACCATGGCTAGCGTCAGGCCCAAAGCATAGCCCTTGAGCAGCAGCTGCACGGAATTGGCGACCTTGACCAGAATGTCGCCATTGCGAATGCCTGACCAGAAGGCATCCACGGTGGCGCCGAACGTGGGGACCAGCAGCGGATTGTTGAGCCGACGCGCGTAGAGCTCTCAGGCCAGCGCGATCACGACCAGGATCAACAATTTGCGTTTGCGGCAACAAAGGTGTTGCGCAAAGTGCCGATCCCGGAAATCTCCACCTCGACGACGTCACCCGCCTTGAGGTCGGGTGAGGTCCCATCCGTCCCCATCCAGATCACGTCGCCGGGGTAGAGGGTGACGTAGCGTGTGATTGTCGCGATGTAGGTCGCAACGCCGAACAGCATGGCATTGGTGGCAAAGCGCGTGGTCTCGCGACCGTTGACTGAGACCCGCGTTTGCAAGCTTTCGAGGTCGACGTCGGTCTCGATCCACGGACCCATCGGCTTGAAGGTATCGGCGTTCTTGGCGCGCCATAAGGTGCGGTCGGATTTCTGCCAGATGCGCTCGCTCACGTCGTTGCCGATGGTGTAGCCCAAGACACAGCCGAGCGCGTCGGCCTCCGGCACATGCCGGGCGCGCTTGCCAATCACCACGGCGAGCTCACCCTCGTACTGCACCTTCTGCGCGCCGGCGGGGATCACTACGTCTTCCTCGTGCGCGATCAGCGCATTGACGGCCCGGTAGCCGACGTCGGGCTGCTTGGGCAAGTCGGCGGCAATCCCAAGCTTGTTGGCCGCCTCCAGCACGTGCGCGGCGTAGTTGAGCCCGACGCAATAGAACGTTGGGGGAATCACTGGCACTTCGATCTTGAGATCTTCAAGCGCATGCACCTTGGGCGTCACCTGCCAGCCCTGGAAGGGATCGCCCGCTACCTCGGTGACGCGATTGCCCTCGAGGATGCCGTAGGCACGACGGCCCTGCTCTGAGAACCGGATCCAGCGCACGTCGACGTTCCTCCCATCGATGCCTCGGTGTTTCTTGGGCGTTCAACCGGTCTATCATGAAGCGTGAGCGCGCAAAAGTTTGGCTGCCGCTGCCAGCAAGAGCCAACGGCGCGCTGACGCTGAGGCAGGAGCAAAAAGCGCGGCGCAAGATGCGAGGTGGTAGCGTTGCGATACCGACGGGCACGACCCCCCATCAACCGCCGCCATGCACTGCGCGCAGTCCTGGGTGGCGGGGCCGTGCTGGCTGCTCCCGCGCTCGCCAGGGCACAAAGCCCTATCGTCGTGCGCTTTGTGCAACAGCGGCAGTCGACGTCATTGTCAGTGGCGGCGTCCTGCAATGAAGCTGGGGCTCGGCAGAATAGAGGCGACGGCAACGGCCTTGCGCGGCCGGGTCCCGGTTCGATGCCATTCTGTCCGGTGCGGCCGACTACGGGACGGCGGCGCTGCCATCCTTGGCTCGCGGTGTGGGAGCGAACGCGCGGCAGCGCCGCGAGGTGAAGGCCGTCGGCACCGTCAGCAATAGCGCCACGACTACACCATCAACCCCAACATCAAGACGCTCGCCGATTTCAGCGAGCAGGATCGCATCGCCGTGCCCACGGTGCGCTTGTCCTTTAATGCGATGATGCTGCAGATGGCGGCCGAGCAGCTGTGGGGTGACCCGCACCGCCTCGACCATTTGACCGTGGCGTTGGGCCACCCCGATGCCGTCACCGCGCTCTCGGCCGGCTATGGCAAGGCCACGGTCACCGCCCACATCGCGGTCGCAGCCCTGCACCGATCGCGGCCTGAAGCTGCCCGGCGCGCACATCATCACCGACAGCCGCAAGGTGTTCGGCGGCCCACTCACGCAAATCACACTGCTGGCGACCAAGCAGACCAAGGAGAAGAACCCCGTCGCCAACGCGCTGGAGGCCGCAATCGAGGTTGCCAATGCCGACAAGCGCAAAGCGGCCGGGCTCTGGAAGGAGGTGCAGAAGGCCCCTGAGGCCATCGACGATCTGGTGGCACAGCTGAACGATCCGGGCGTTCACCTCGCGGCCCCAGCGCATCGGCCACTTCACGGCTTTCCTCAATCGCGTGGGCACACTCAAGACCAAGGTGGGCGATTGGACGGAGCTGTTACTCAGAAACCGCGCATCACCACGCCGGCTCCGTTGGCGCGCCGCCCCATTTTTCGCCTCCCATTTTTCGCCCTCAAGGATTCCCGCAGCACAAACTCATGGAGGAACCCGATGCCCGAACGAATCGTTGCTGTTAAGGTTAGCGCGTTTTCAGGTGGGAGGCGGTCATGGGTGTGACAGCGCGGTGCGCGTTCTGGTGTGCCCTGTTACCGCTTTTGCTGAGTTTGCCCTTGGCGGGCGGACGCGGCGCCGAAGAGGGACAAGCCTCAGCCGTACCATCGAAGCTGGAAAGCGTGCTCGGGCGCGACGTTGCGACCGCGTACGAGGGTGATGCAGGCCGGATCATTGATCTGTTGGTGGACCGCGACGGCACCGTGCGCGCCGCCGTCGTTGAGTTCGGTGGATTTTTGGGTATTGGGACGCGCAAGGTCGCGATTGAATGGGCGGCCTTCCGTTTTTCTGGGCGGAGTATTGCGGTCGACGTGTCGCGTGAGCAAATCCGCGCCGCCCCCGAATACAAGGCGACCGATTCGACCTCGCTGGTTCGGGCAACCAACGAGTAATCCCAAACCGTCGAGGCGGCCTGTCCCCTTCAGCCCCTGTGCGAAAGGTCATTTTGGGTGCCATCGGCTTTGCGAAGAAGTGAACGCGGTCTTGACTGGTTCACCTTCTTTGTGGCCGACATCCAGACGGGCTTTGGTCCCTTCCTCGCGGTTTATCTCACCACCCAGAAATGGAATCAGGCCGATATCGGCTTGATCCTTGCCATCGGCAGCTTGACCGGGTTGGCGAGCCAGTTGCCCGGGGGATGGCTGGTCGATGTGGCGCCGTCGAAGCGCCGCATCGCCATGTTGGCCGTCGTCGGCATCGGCATCAGTGCCCTGCTGATCGCGCTCATGCCCTCGTTCCTGGGGATATTGGTGGCCAAGCTCCTGCACGTGGCCTCGAGCTCGGTGTTGGGTCCGGCCATTGCCGCCATCACCCTTGGGCTCGTCGGCCACGCCGCGGTCGGCCCCAGGCTCGGGCGCAACGCGCGCTTTGCCTCGATCGGCAACGGCCTCGCTGCCGGGCTGATGGGTGCCATCGGCTATCTCATCTCGCCGCAGGCGGTGTTCCTGGTGACGGCGGCGTTGGCGCTGCCGACCTTGGCGACACTCATTCAAATCCGGGAAAGCGACATCGACCCAACCTTGGCCGACGGCGGCCTCAATGGGCCTGCGGCCTCCCTGGCCGCGGCGCCGGTCGGCATCGGCCGCTTGCTGCGCAAGCGCTCACTCGTGGTCTTAACCTTCGCGCTTTTTCTATTTCATGCCGCCAATGCGGCCATGCTGCCGCTGGTGGGAACGGAAATGGCCATGCGTTCCGACCGCGTCGTGCTGCCGATTGTTGGAACCGAGATCAGTATGGGTCAGTGGGCGAGCGCGCTGATAGCGCTCTGCATCGTTGTGCCGCAGCTCGTGGTGGCCGCAATTGCGCCAGGCGTTGGCCGGCTCGCCGTGGCGTGGGGCCGGCGCCCCGTGCTGCTCGTGGGCTTTGCCGCCCTGCCGGCACGCGCCGCCATTCTCGCCATCAATAGCGATCCCTGGGTGATCGTGGCGGCGCAGGTGCTGGATGGCATCTGCGGCGCCGTGCTGGGCGTGCTCGTACCGCTCTCGCTCGCCGATATTGCCCGCGGCTCGGGACGCTTCAATTTGGCGCAAGGCGTGGCCGCCAGCGCCACCGGCATCGGCGCCGCCGCAAGCACCGCCGTTGCCGGTTACCTCGCCACCGCCTTCGGCAGCGGCACGGCTTTTCTGGGGCTCGCGATCACCGCCGCAGCCGCCTTCGTTACCCTTCTGGTTGCAATGCCCGAAACCGCACCAAAAACATCAATGGTCTGACATCGAACCGAATGAACGGTTGCAACGTTGTGAGGGGCAACGGCGGCCAATCCGGACCTCAGGGGAGTGCTGGTCCTGGTAGACCTTGCGACATATGCCGAGCGGCCCATTGCTTTCTTTTTCCGCTATGTCCGGCGGCGGAAGAAGGCCCACGCCGTTATCCTCGGCGCCGTCAGCGTAGCCGTCCTGTGCTCAATCGTCACCCAGTACGCGGTAAAGCTCCTGGTTGATACTTTATCGGGTGCCCCGCGCAGCCCGGATGCCGTCTGGCATGTGTTCCTTCTGCTGGTAGCTCTGATCACGGCCGACAACCTGTTGTGGCGGCTGGCCAGCTGGGTCGGCAACTCGACCTTTGTCGGTGTGACCGGCGACATCCGTCGCGACCTCTTCCGTCACCTGACGGGACATGCGCCGAGCTACTTCGCCGCAGCCTCGCCCGGGGCGCTGACCGCGCGTGTCACGGCCACCTCCAATGCGCTCTTTACCGTCGAGAACATGCTGGTGTGGAACGTGTTGCCGCCGTGCATGGCCACCATTTGGGCCATCGTGTTCGTCGGCACGGTCTCCTTGCCGATGGCGGCGGGCCTGGTGGTGGTCGCCGCCCTGGTGATCGTCGCCATGGTGCACAAGGCCGCGGCCGGTAAGCCGCTGCACCACGAATTTGCCGACCGCGCCGCCGCGGTGGATGGCGAGCTGTCGGATGTGGTCGGCAACATGGCGATCGTCAAAGCCTTCGACGGCATCTCGCGCGAGAACCGGCGCTTCGAGGCGACCGTGGGACGGGAGCTGGCCGCGCGCCAGAAGAGCTTGCGCTATCTGGAGTGCCTGCGCATCGGGCACGCCCTTGTCACCGTCACGCTGACGATTGGCCTGCTCGCCTGGGTGCTGCTGTTGTGGCAGCAGGGGCGGGCGACCACGGGTGACGTCATCCTGGTGTGCACCTTGGGCCTCTCGGTGCTGCACGCCACGCGCGACCTCGCCATCGCCCTCGTCGACGTGACACAGCACGCCGCGCGCTTCGCCGAAGCCTTGGAAAAACTTTTGGTGCCGCATCAAATGCACGACCGGCCCGGCGCCAAGGCGCTGGCGCGTGGCGGCATCAGCCTGAAATTCGAAGGCGTGGCGTTCGGCTACCCGGACTGCCCGCGCTTGTTCAGCGGCCTCGATCTTAAGATCGAGAGCGGACAAAAGGTGGGCCTGGTGGGCGCCTCCGGCGGCGGCAAAAGCACGCTTCTCGCCTTGATCCAGCGCTTCTACGATATCGAGAGCGGCCGCATTCTGATTGCCGACCAGGACGTCACCGAGGTGACGCAGCAGAGCCTGCGGCAAGCCATCGCCGTGGTGCCGCAGGACATCTCCTTGTTCCATCGCTCGCTCATGGAAAACATTCGCTACGCGCGCCCCGAGGCCAGCGACGAACAGGTGTGGGCAGCAGCTGCGGCCGCGCGCTGCGGCTTCATCGCCGATCTGCCGCAAGGGCTCGATACCATGGTGGGCGATCGCGGCGCGCGCCTGTCGGGCGGACAGCGCCAACGCATCGCGCTCGCCCGCGCCTTCCTCAAGGACGCCCCTTTGCTGCTCCTCGATGAGGCAACCTCGGCCCTCGACAGCGAATCGGAAGAGGCCGTACGCGAAGCCCTGTCGCGGCTGATGCAGGGGCGCACCGTGGTTGCGATCGCCCACCGCCTCACGACCGTGCATCGCCTCGACCGCATCCTGGTGGTCGCGGGCGGCTCAATCGTGCAGGATGGCGCCCCGCGCGCGCTTGCCGCGCGCGCCGGACCTTACCGTAACCTGCTCAAGGCCGAGATGCGCCAGCGCGGCGCGCGGCGCGCCGCCTGACCGGACTTCGCGGCAAGCGCGTCGGGCCCTTTCGTTGCTCCCCGTTCAAGACTAGCTTGGCAGCGCCGCCCCGCGTGCGGGGGCCAGCACGGGTGTCCTAGTCATGGCGGAGAGCAAGGTTATCCTGGTGGTCGGCGCCGGAGATGCAACCGGCGGCGCCATCGCGCGGCGGTTTGCGCGCGCGGGCTACGTGGCCTGCCTCACCCGCCGCCACGCCGACAAGCTCTCGGGCCTGGTGGCGGCCATCGAAGACGAGGGCGGGCGCGCCCGCGCCTTTGGCTCCGACGCGCGCAAGGAAGATGCCGTCAGCCAGCTTGTCGCCGACATCGAACGCGAGGTCGGCCCGATCGAGGTGGCGGTCTTCAATATTGGTGCCAACGTGCGATTTCCCGTCACCGAGACCACCGCGCGCGTTTACTTCAAGGTCTGGGAAATGGCCTGCTTTGCCGGCTTCCTGATGGGGCGCGAGGTTGCCAAGGTCATGCTGCCGCGCGGCCGCGGCACCATCCTTTTCACCGGGGCCACCGCCAGCCTGCGCGGTGGCACCGGCTATTGCGCCTTCGCCGGCGCCAAGGCCGGCCTGCGGGCGCTCGCACAAAGCATGGCCCGCGAGCTTTCGCCGCAAGGGATTCACGTCGCCCACGTGGTGATCGATGGCGCCATCGACACCGAATTCATCCGGGCTAACTTTCCCGAGCGCGCCGCGCTCAAGGACAAGGACGGCATTCTCAATCCAGAGGCGATCGCGGAGGTCTACTTTGCGCTGGCCCAGCAGACCCGCTCGGCCTGGACGCACGAAATGGACTTGCGGCCCTGGATGGAAACCTGGTGACGCCAACCAAGCGCAGTGGAGAGAAACAAGCATGCCAGCGAAGGTCGAATTTCATTTCGATTTCGGCAGCCCCAACGCCTATGTGGCGCACAAGCTGATCCCGGCCATCGAACAGCGCACCGGCGCGCGTTTCGACTATGTGCCGATCCTTCTGGGCGGCGTCTTCAAGCTCACCAACAACCAGCCGCCGATGGTGCAGTTCAAGGACGTCAAGAACAAGGGCGAGTACCAAAAAAAAGAGATGCGCCGCTTCCTCGCCAAGCACGCTTTGACCCGCTTCAAGATGAACCCGCACTTTCCCGTCAATACCGTGCAGATCATGCGCGGCGCCGTCGCCGCCGGCCCTGATTTCGCGCGTTACGTCGACGTCGTGTTCCAGGCCATGTGGGAGGATGGCAAGAAGATGGATGACCCCGAGGTGATCCGCGCCACGCTTGCTGCCGCGGGTCTTGACGGCCAAGCCATGCTGGCGCGCATCGCGGATCAGGACGTCAAGGACACCCTCCTCAAAAACACCGAGAGCTCAGTGGCCCGTGGCACCTTCGGTGCGCCCACATTCTATGTCGGGGAGGAGATCTTTTTCGGTAAGGACCGCCTCGGCGCGGTCGAGGAGGAAATCCTGCTGCAGCGCGGCTAGATCGTGACGTTCTCGACCAACTGCGGCTGAGACGCGGGCCAAGCATGGAAAAAAAAGTCCTCAACGTCGGTGGCAACAGCAAAACCATCGCCATTCCCAGGCATTTCGAGGGTTGGACGCACGATCTACTCGACATCGATCCGCGCGGCAAACCCGACATTTTGTGTGATGCGCGAAAGCTTACGACCCTGGCACCCAACCTCTACGATGCGGTCTATTGCTCGCACAATCTGGAGCACTATTTCGAGCACGAAGTCCCGAAGGTGCTGCGCGGATTTCATCATGTCCTGAAACCCGATGGCTTCGCCGAGATTCGCGTGCCCGATATTGCCCTGCTCATGCGCACGGTGGTGGACAAGGATCTCGATCTTCTGGATGTGCTCTACACATCTCCGGCAGGACCTGTCCGCGTGCGCGACGTCCTTTATGGCTTCGCTCCGGAGATCGAGCGCACCGGCCAAGATTTCTACGCTCACAAAACGGGTTTCAGTCCGAAGTCCCTCGCGCTAATCCTGCGAGAAAGTGCCTTTGCGCACCAAGTCGTCTTGCGTGGCAATCTTGAGATCCGCTGCTATGCCTTCAAGCAGAGGCCGGAAGCAAAGCAGCTAGAGGCGCTAGGCTTGCACGCGCTCGTCAGCCGGCGTTGATGGCGCACCAACGCATGTGGCCCGTCACATCTGATCGTAGTCGACCACCAGGCGCTCAGACGTCGGCACCGCCTGACAGGTCAAAATAAACCCGCGCGCGATTTCCCAGGGCTCGAGTGAGTAGTTGGTCGTCATCTCAGCCTCCCCCTCGATGACCTTGGCGCGGCAGGTGCAACACATCCCGCCCTTGCAGGAATAGGGCACGCGGATGCCCTGCGCCAGGGCGGCATCGACCACATGCCCGCCGGGCGGCACCACAAAGGCATGCCTCATCCCATCGAGGATGGCGACGGCAGCCGTGCCCTGCCGCTCTTCGGCGCGCGCGGGCGCGCGAGGTGCCGCGGCGCCCGGCGCGGCGGCGGCCCGATAGGCGCCGCCACCGGGGGCAAAAAACTCATGATGCACGCGTTCGCGCGGCACCCCGAGGGCAAACAGCGCGTTGCGCGTCTCTTTGATCATCGAGCCCGGCCCACACAGAAAAAAGTGCGCGACCTCGGCCGGCTTGAACAGGCAGGTCCCCAAGAGTTTGACCTTGTCGGCGGTAATGCGCCCCTCCAGCACGGGGGCACCCGTCTCGTCATTGCGCGAGAGCACATTCAACAAAGTGAAGCGACCGAGGTATTGATCCTTGAGGTCTTCGAGCTCCTGGCGGAAAAGCGTGCTCTCTGGCCTGCGGTTGCCGTAGAAGAGGCTGAAGCTGGTGGCGGGTTCGCATAGCAGGGCATGCTTGAGCATGGCGAGAATGGGCGTGATCCCGGCCCCGGCCGCGAAGGCCACGATCTGGCGCGCTTCCCCGCTGGTGGGCGGCAGCACGAAGCGGCCCGCCGGCGGCAGCACCTCGAGTGTGGTCCCCGAGCCAAGCGTCGCCCGCGCCCAATGGGAGAAGCGTCCCTCGGCAATGCGCTTGATGGCAATGCGCAGGTTCCTTTCGCCGGGACCCGAGCAGATCGAATAAGAGCGCCGCTGCTCTTCGCCGTTGATATGCGCGCGCAGGCCCAGATGTTGTCCGGGCTTGAACTGGAACAGGTCTTTGAGCGCCTCGGGAATGCGGAAGGTGACCGAGATCGCCTCTGCCGTCTCGTGCTTCACCTCGGCGATGGTCAGGGGGTGGTAGTCGTGCATCAAGCGCTCGGGTCGTCAGATGCACTTGAAATAATCGAAGGGCTCGCGGCAGGCCTCGCAGCGCCACTGGGCCTTGCAGGCCGTCGAGCCGAATTCGGAAATCTTGTGCGTCGTGGTTGCCCCGCAGCGCGGGCAGGCCACCTCGCTATCCTGGAACAGCGCCATCGGCCCGGCCCGGCGCGCCGGCGGGGCAATGCCAAAATCCTTGAGCTTGCGCCGGCCCGCCTCGGTGATCCAATCGGTCGACCAGGGCGGTGACAGCCGCGTCAAGACCTCAGCGTCGCTGAGGCCGGCATCCGCCAGCGCCGCCTCCACGGCCAGCCGGATGGCGAGCGTCGCGGGGCAGCCCGTATAGGTCGGGGTCAGCTCGACGACGATCCGACCCTCGTGCAACGCCACGCCACGCAGGATCCCGAGATCTTCCAAAGTCAGGATGGGAATTTCGGGGTCGACGACCGCTGCCACGACGGCCCGGGCGCGCGCCAGCGCCGCCTCGGGACTGCGAGGCTCCATCGTTTCAGCGTCTGTCGGCCGCGGCTTTACCATCTCGCCTCACCACCTGGCGCCGGGATGGGCGCGGTGCAAGACCTGCATTTCAGCGAGCAGCCGGCCCAAGTGCTCCGTATGCCGGCTCACCCGCCCCCCCGTTTGCATCCAGCCATCGCGCGGGCGGCTCAGCGTCGCCTCGCCCAGCACCCGCGCCAGGCGCGCGTCCCAGGCCGGCTTGATGCTGCCGCGGTCGACCGCGATCCCAGCGGCGGCGAGGCCCCTTTCGGCGGCATCCATCTCGAACATCTCGCCCGTATACATCCATAAGGTCTCGAGCGCGACCTGCGTTCGGCTCTGGCTTTCCGTGCTGCCGTCGCCCAGCCGGATCACCCACTCCGCCGCATGGCGCAGATGATAGGCCATTTCCTTGCCGGCCTTGGCCGCGATCTCCGCCAGGCGCGGATCGGTCGAGTGAGACAAGGCCTCCAGATAGGGGGCGATGAAGGCCGCGTACAGCACGTGCCGCACCATGGTGGCGGCAAAGTCGCCGTTGGGCTGCTCGAGCAGCAGCAGGTTGCGGTAGGCATGCTCATCGCGCAGATAGGCGAGCGCATCCTCATCGCGGCCCTCCCCTTCGAGCTCACCGGCATAGGCGTAATAAAAGCGGGCCTGGCCGATCAGATCGAGCGCCAGGTTGGAAAGCGCGATGTCCTCCTCAAGCGTCGGGCCGCGTCCCGACCATTCGGACAGGCGGTGTCCCAGCACCAGGGCGTCATCGGCGAGGCCGAGGACGTAGGCGACAAGCGCCGGCGGCGACGCGCCCGGCGCGGGCTCGGCGCAGCGGATGTTGGCCTGCACGTTGGCTTGCTTCATGCTTGCCGCCCCCTGCTCATGGCCCGGCACAAGGGCTGACCCGCCTGGCTCACATGTGCCCGACGTCGTCGGGTACCGTGTAGAAGGTGGGGTGCCGGTAGGGCTTGCTCGCCGTCGGCTCGAACAACTGATCCTTGTCGCCCGGATCGGAGGCGGTGATGGCGCGTGACGGCACCACCCAGATCGATACGCTCTCGCCACGGCGCGTATAGACATCGCGCGCCGCTTGCAGCGCCATGGTTGCGTCGGCCGCGTGCACGCTGCCGCAATGCTTGTGCGGCATGCCGGACCGGTTGCGAATGAAAACTTCCCACAGGGGCATGGGCGTCTCGGACATGGGGCTTGGCTCTCATTCCGCCGCTTGCGGGGTTGCGCTCGCGCGCGCGGCGCGTTTGCGCGCATAAGCCAGGGCCGCCGCCCGCACCCAGGCGCCATCGGCATGCGCCTCGCGGGCCCTCCCCATGCGCTGGCGGTTGCAGGGACCCTCGCCGGCCAGCACCCGCTTGAACTCGCTCCAGTCGATCTCCCCGGTGCGCCAGTGCCCGCTGGCGGCGTCTAACCTAAGCTCGGGGTCGGGGAAGGTCAGGCCGAGGTACTGGCCCTGCGGCACGGTCGCGTCGATAAACTTCTGGCGCAGGTCGTCGTTGGAAAAGCGCTTGATCTTCCACTTCATGGTGTCGGCGGAGTGCAGGCTCTCTTTGTCGGAGGGGCCGAACATCATCAACACAGGCCACCAGAAACGGTTGAGCGCGTCCTGCGCCATCGCCTTCTGTGCGGCCGTGCCGTTGCACAGGGTCAGCATGATCTCGTAGCCCTGTCGCTGGTGGAAACTCTCCTCCTTGCAGATGCGGATCATCGCCCGGGCATAGGGGCCGAAGCTGCAGCGGCAGAGCGGGATCTGGTTCATGATGGCGGCGCCATCGACCAGCCAGCCGATGGCGCCGATGTCGGCCCACGACAAGGTCGGATAATTGAAAATCGAGGAGTACTTGGCTTTGCCCGTCAGCAGCTGGTCGACCATCTCCTCGCGCGTCATGCCCAGCGTCTCTGCCGCCGCGTAAAGGTAAAGGCCGTGACCGGCTTCATCCTGCACCTTGGCGAGCAGCCCGGCCTTGCGGCGCAGGGAGGGCGCGCGGGTGATCCAGTTGCCCTCGGGGTGCATGCCGATCACCTCGGAATGGGCGTGCTGCGAGATCTGTCGCAGCAGGGTGCGCCGGTAGCCTTCGGGCATCCAATCGTTGGGCTCGATCTTGTCCTCGCTGTCGACCTTGGTTTGGAAGCGGGCGAGCCGTGCCGGGTCATCGCTGCGCGCGCCGGCAGCTGCGTCCGTGCTGTTGAGCGCTTGGGTGTACATGTCTCGTGTGGCCTTTGGCGACTTTGCCCGAAGCGCCAGTATGCCACAGATGCGGGCGCGGCGGCGACCCCGGGGGACCCGCCCGGCAGGGCGCACCCCCAGCCGACGCCGCCCGCCGTCCGGCTTGCGCGTGGCTTTGCCTTTCACCTAGGCTGCGGGCGGCGGCAATCCGCCGATGAGGACAGGGCCAACCACGGCAAGCTTTGCCGTTCTCCCCGTCGCATGTGGCAAAGAGGGTCGGGGGAGAAACGATGCTGGCAGAGAAGACGCGGCGCGCAACCGACCGCGAGGCAGGCCCGGCGCGATCACGTGGGACGGCCGCCGGCCGGGCGGCCGCCCTGGCGGGCGGGAGCTTTTTCTGGGTCCTGTTGCCGTGCCTGCCCAGTTGGGCGGCGGTGACCGACATGAGCCCCGAGCCGCTTTACCTCTTGGGCATCCCCGTCGATTTTATCCTGTTCGGCCTGACCCTGTTAGGCGTGGCGCTCTTCCACCATCACACGCTCGCCGTGGCGCTCACGGGCCTTGCCGCCATCACGCTCTATAAACTTGCCTTTACCGGCTTCAGGTTCGGCGCGGGCTGGGCGGGGCTCGCCGGCCATATGGCGCACGAGTGGGTCATTCTCGCCAACCTCTTTTTATTGTTGATGGGCTTTGCCCTCCTATCGCGGCACTTTGAAAAAAGCCGCGTGCCCGAGGAGATGCCGCGCGTGCTGCCCGACGATTGGAAGGGCGGCTTCGCGCTGTTGGTGATCGTGGCCGTGCTCTCGAGCTTTCTCGACAACATTGCCGCCGCCCTGATCGGCGGCACCATGGCGCAACAGGTCTTCCGCGGCAAAGTGCACATCGGCTACCTCGCCGCCATTGTCGCGGCCGCCAATGCCGGCGGTTCGGGCAGCGTGGTGGGGGACACCACGACCACCATGATGTGGATCGATGGCGTGAGCCCGCTCAGCGTGCTCGAGGCCTTTATTGCGGCCAGCGCCGCGCTTGTCGTGTTTGGCATTCCGGCCGCCATACAGCAGCAGCGCTATCAGCCCATCACCAAGGACGCGCCTGCCGCCCTCAACATCGAATGGGTGCGCGTGGGCATCGTGGCGCTGATCTTAATAACCGCGATCCTTGCCAACGTCGTCGCCAACCTGAAATTCCCCGCGCTCCTTGACGCGGTGCCGGTCATCGGGCTCGCCGTCTGGGCGGCCATCATCGTTGCCATCCCGGTGCGGCGACCGGATTGGGAGGTCATGCCGGCGACCTTCATGGGGACCATCTTCTTGCTGGCGCTGGTGACCGCCGCTTCGATGATGCCGGTCGAGAAGCTGCCGCTGGCGTCCTGGCAGACGGCGTTCGGCTTGGGCTTTGTCTCGGCGGTGTTTGACAATATCCCGCTCACCGCGCTCGCTCTGAAGCAGGGTGGCTACGACTGGGGCTTTCTCGCCTATGCGGTGGGCTTTGGCGGCTCGATGATCTGGTTCGGCTCGTCCGCCGGGGTTGCGCTCTCCAACATGTTCCCGGAAGCGAAATCCGTGGGGCAATGGCTCTGGCACGGCTGGCACGTCACGGTCGCTTACGTGGTCGGTTTTTTTCTGATGCTGGCCGTGCTGGGCTGGCACCCCGACCCGCCCCATAAAAAGAAGGCCGAGGTGCCGGCGACACCGGCGCCCCTGATGCTGGCAGACGGCGGCGGCCGATCCTGCCGCGGCGGGCTCAGCGCTCCAGCTCTTGCAGCAGCGTTTCCAGCGCGCGTTGGGTGAAGGCGTGCATGTTGGCCTCTCGGTCCGCGCTGCCCGTCGCCAGCGTCAGGACGCGCCGCGTTGGCCCGTCGACCGCCAGGCAGGCGTGGCCGGCCGGATCGCCATAGCGGTTACCGCTGGGACCGGTGGCGCCGGTCTCGGCGAGGCCCCAGCTGGCAGCCATGCGCTCGCGCACCGTGCGTGCCAGCAGGGCCGCGTAGGGCTCGCTCGCCGAGCGGATGCCCTGCATGGCCTCCTCGGTGATCGCCAACAGCTCACCGCGCGCCTGACGCGTATAGACGACGGCGCCGCCCAAAAAGTAGGCCGAGGCGCCGGGCACGGTGAGCAATGCCGCCGAGATCAGCCCACCGGCCGAGGATTCGGCAACCGCAAGCGTCTCCCCGCGCGCTTTCAGCCGCGCCGCGATCGCCTCCGCCGTCGCCTTGATCGCGTCCCTACGCCCCTCCATTGCCATCTCCTCCTCAAGCGTCCTTGTCCGTGTCGCACGCGCCCAACGACGCCGGGGCGCGGCCCCGGACGATGCCTGTCCCCACCCCCTGCCGTGGGTGGCCGCCCCCGAGCGACGTCGCGCGCCGCGCCCCAAAGGGCTCCCAAAGCGCAAGCGGGCAGGGTGGGGTGCGGCGCGGTTGAGCGCTTGAGGCTTTGCGCCTATTTTTGCCAGCATGCAAGACAACCCCATCCACGTCATCGGCGGCGGGCTCGCCGGCAGCGAGGCCGCCTGGCAGATTGCCCGCGCCGGGGTCAACGTGATCCTGCACGAAATGCGCCCGTCGCGGGGGACCGAGGCCCACAAGACCGACGCCTTGGCCGAGCTCGTCTGCTCCAATTCCTTCCGCTCCGACGACGCCGCGACCAACGCGGTCGGGCTGCTGCACGAGGAGATGCGCCGTGCGGGCTCCCTGATCATGGCGGCCGGCGATGCCCACAAGCTGCCCGCGGGCGGGGCATTGGCCGTCGATCGCGACGACTTCGCCGCCGCCGTGACGCGCGCGCTCAGCACCCATCCGCTGATTGGCATCGAGCGGGCCGAGGTTGCCGGCCTGCCGCCGTCCGAGTGGGAGAGCGTCATCATCGCCACCGGGCCGCTCACCTCCCCTGCCCTGTCGGCCGCCATCCAAGAGCTCACCGGCGAGGGCGAATTGGCCTTTTTCGATGCCATCGCGCCGATTGTGCATCTCGACAGCATCGATCCCGGGCTCACCTGGCGACAGTCGCGCTATGACAAGGCGGGCCCGGGCGGCACCGGCGCCGACTACATCAATTGCCCCATGACCCGGGACGAGTACGAGGCCTTCATCGCCGCGCTCATCGCCGCCGAAAAGACGAGCTTCCACGCCTGGGAGGCTTCCACGCCCTACTTCGAGGGCTGTTTGCCGATCGAGGTGATGGCCGAGCGCGGCCGCGAGACGCTGCGCTTTGGTCCCATGAAACCCGTTGGTCTCAGCAATCCCCATCGCGGCGGCGAGCGCCCCTACGCCGTCGTGCAGCTGCGGCAGGACAATCGTCTGGGCACGCTCTGGAACATGGTCGGCTTCCAGACCAAGCTCAAGCACGGCGAGCAGGTGCGCATTTTTCGCGCCATCCCGGGCCTGGCACAGGCGGAGTTTGCGCGCCTCGGCGGGCTGCACCGCAATACGTTTCTGAACGCACCCAAGCTCCTGGACCCCACGTTGCGTTTGCGCGTCGCCCCGCGCCTCAGGTTTGCGGGCCAGATCACGGGCTGCGAGGGCTACGTTGAAAGCGCTGCCATCGGCCTCCTCGCCGGGCAGGCCGCGGCGGCCGAACGTCGCGGCCTCCCCTGGCGGCCGCCGCCGGCCACGACCGCGTTCGGCGCGCTATTGGGCCACATCACGGGCGGGCATCTCGGCGCCGAGGCGGATGGCGCCGGCGGCTTTCAACCGATGAACATCAATTTCGGGCTGTTCCCACCCCTGCCCGCGCCGGGCGCCGACGCCCCGGCTGCGCGCGCCAAGGGCAAAGAGCGCGGTGCGGCCAAGAAGCGGGCCTTGAGCGCCCGCGCGCTTAACGATCTCGAGGCCTGGCTGGCCCGGCCGCGCAGCCACGCGGCCGAGTAGCCTTCGGGCACCGCCGCATTGCAGGCGCGAAACGAAAGGCGCCGCCGGGGCGAAACCAGACGGCGGGTCTGCCGTTTACGATTCATGAATCCTCCTGCGAACTGGCCACGCAATCGCCTCCTGCTTGCCCTTCCCGAATGCGACCTCAAGCAGCTCCAGGGTGAGCTCGAGTACATCGAATGCAAGCGCGAGCAGGTCTTGGTCGATGCGGATAGCTCGCTCGATCACATCTACTTTCCAGACAGCGGGGTGATCTCCGTCGTGGCGGTCTATCCCGACGGCAGCATCATCGAGATGGCCACCATCGGGCGCGAGGGGGGCACCGGGTTCCAGGCCGTGTTCGGTGCCAAGTCCTCCTCGGCCCGCCTGCTCGTGCAAGTGCCGGGCACGGCGGCGAAAATGACGCGCCAGGCTTTTGTGCGGGCGATGGATGCCATGCCGAGCTTTCTCAAGCTGGTGCAGGGGCACGTGCTAGCTTTTTTGGAGCAGGTGATGGTGTCGGCCGCCTGCAATGGCGCCCATAACGTGCGCCAGCGCTTGGCGCGCTGGCTCTTGATGATGCGCGACCGCCACGACAGCGACGACCTGCCTTTGACCCAGGATCTGCTCGCGGAAATGTTGGGCGTGCACCGACCGAGCATCACCAACGCCGCCCAGGGGCTGCAGCGCGATGGGCTGATCGAGTGCGGCCGCCGCCGCGTGACCATTCTCGACCGCGACGGCCTGATCGGGGCGTCCTGTGAATGCTATCGCCTGGTGCGCACGCGCATTGCTTATCACCTGCCGAAAACGTTTCCGGAGGCCCTTTAGGTCATCTAAATGACCGACAGGGTCGAACCCTGGGTTCATGGTCCCCCCAGTGTTGCGCCGCCGGTGCGGGGGCGGTTTTTTCGCCCGAGGGACGCCCTATGAAGGCACGTCAGATCGTCGAAAGCGGGTCCTTTGGGCCTGAAACGCTCAAGGTTGCCCGCGCGGCGTTCGATGAGGCATGGGCCAGCGTCGCTGGCCGCTTTGGCAACGATCCTCTCCTCATCGAAGCCGCCCGCGTCAAACTCGCCAATGCCGTGCTCGCCAATTGCCACGAAGAGATGGGTGACCCCATGGCTCTGAAGCAGGCAGCGCTCGGCGCGCTGGCGCGCCAATTCCGCATAGACCTCAACGGCAAATGATGGGCGCCTCGCCCTAGGCAAGCCGCACGCCTGTGTACGGCGCGCCTCTGCGACGAAAGTTGGGCCCGTGCCGGCGCGCGCCAGCCGGAACCTGGGTGCCGCCGCTACGTTAGACGGTCGGCAGCTGGCGGGGCACATGGAGTTATGCCATGGCCCAAGCCGTTATTGGCCGCCTTCCCGCCGACGAACATCGCATTCAGCTGCGCCGCGCGGTGGTGGCCAGCACGATCGGCACCGCGATTGAGTGGTATGACTTCTTTCTTTACAGCACCGTCACCGGACTGGTGTTTGCCAAGCTGTTCTTTCCCCACTCCGATCCCCTGGTGGGGACGCTCGAAGCCTTTGCGGTCTATGCCGTCGGCTTCGTGGCGCGCCCAATCGGCGCGGCCATTTTCGGCCATTACGGCGACCGCATCGGCCGCAAGGCGACGCTGATCGCGACGCTGATGCTGATGGGAATTGCGACCTTCCTCGTCGCCTTCGTGCCCACTTACGAGAGCATCGGCATCTGGGGCGCCGTGATCCTCACCGTCCTGCGCTTTGTGCAGGGCATCGGCGTCGGCGGCGAGTGGGGCGGCTCGGTCCTGCTGTCGATGGAATGGTCGCGCACCCACGACCAGCGCGGCTTCATTGCCTCCTGGCCGCAGTTCGGCGTGCCGTGTGGGCTGTTTCTCGCCAACCTGGCGGTGCTGGCCTTTAGCCAAATGTCCGGCGATGAGTTCCTGACCTGGGGCTGGCGGCTGCCGTTCGCGCTCAGCATCGTGCTCGTCGGCGTCGGTCTTTATATCCGTCTGGGAATTCTTGAGACGCCCACCTTCACCGCGCTGCAAGAGGCCGAGCGCCTGGAACGGGCCCCCGTGCCCGCCGTGCTGCGCGGCCATGGCAAGGAAATCCTGTTGAGTGCCTTCGCCCGCTTGGCCGAGCAGGCGCCCTTCTACATTTTCACGGCCTTCGTGTTCGCCTATGCCGTCAACACGCTCAAGGTGCCGCGCGACTTTATTCTGACGGCGGTGCTCGCCGCCGCGGTGCTCTCGTTCGTCAGCATTCCCCTGTTCGGGCACATTTCCGATCGCATCGGACGCAAGAAGACCTACATGATCGGCGCGGCGGTGACGGGCGTATTTGGCTTCCTCTATTTTGCCATGCTCAACACGGGCTCCTACCCGCTCATCTTTCTCGCCATCGTGCTGTCGCTGATCCCGCACGACATCATGTATGGGCCGCAGGCGGCCCTGATCGCCGAGCTCTTTCCTGGTCGGTTGCGCTATAGCGGCGCTTCGCTCGGCTATCAGTTGGCCTCCGTGATCGCCGGCGGCCCGGCGCCGCTGATCGCCACCTGGTTGTTCGCAACCTACGGTACGGCCTATGCGATTGCGGTCTATATCCTGGCCTGCGCCATCATAAGCTTTATCGCCACCGCCCTGATGCACGATTACACGGGCAAGGCCCTGCGCGACCATTAGCGGCAAACCCCGACCCCGGGCCCCAAGCGGCCCGGGGGTGCGTGGCGTCGACTAATAGGTTTTGGCTTTGGCGGCGGGCGCCTTGCCGCGCACCTCGTTGATGGCATTGGCGGCGGCAACGGCCAACAGCCGCACGTCGTTGAGGATGGTGCACATCTGGAACCCCGCCTCGAAGCGGCGCAGCGCGGTGGCGGGGCCGTCCGTGTGCACGCCGGCGATCAGCCCCTTTTTGCGCGTGGTCTTGACGATGGTGTCGATGGCGGCGAGCACCTCCGTGTCGCTGGGATCGAGCGTCGGTGGCTTGCCCAGGCTGAGCGACAGGTCGGAGGGCCCAACGTAAACCCCGCTCACGCCCTTGACCGCGAGGATCTCCTCCAGATTGTTGACGGCCTGGCGCGTCTCAATCATGGCGAACAGCAAGATCTCGTCATTCGCCGTCTGCCAATAATCGGCGCCATACTGCGCCGCCCGGAACGGCCCGAAGCTGCGCTCGCCCATGGGCGGATAGCGCCCGGAGCGCACCAGGGCCTCGGCTTCCGCTTTGGTGTTGATCATCGGGCAGATGATGCCCATGGCGCCGGCGTCGAGGACGCGCATGATGTGGGCCGGATCGTTCCAGGGCACGCGCACCAGGGGCGTTGCCTGCCCGCCGCTTTGAATGGCCTGCAGAAGCGGCACCACATCGTGGATGTCGCTTGCGCCATGCTGCATGTCGATGGTGACGCTGTCCCAGCCTTGGGCGGCATAAATCTCGGCGGCGAATGGGTTCGGGATCGCCGCCCAGCCGCCGACACAGTTGACACCGTCGGCGATCTTTTTCTTCAACGCATTGACTTTCATCTTTCCTCCTCGCCGTTGCTGGCGTTCCTCATCAATGAATTTCGTCCTGCTTGGCGAGGGCCTCGCGCAGCTTTGCCACGTTGAAGCCCGGCGCCCGCGCCATCTCCAGGATCACCGCTTCCTTGCGCGCCAACAGGTCGCAGGCGGCGGGAATCCTGTCGGCGAGATTGGCTGGAACCGTCACCGCACCGTGGCGGTCGGCATGCACGAGTTCGCCCGAACGCACCAGCATGCCGGCGACGCGCACCTCTTTGCCAAAGTCGTGCAGGTGCACATGCGCGTGGCTGGGCATAATTGAGCCGGCCAGCGCCTGGAAGCCCGGCGCCCATTGCTCGATGTCGCGAATGCAACCGTCCGTGACCACCCCCAATAAGCCGAGCCCCTTGTGGACGGCGCTCATCACCTCGCCCCAGAAGGCACCGAAGCCCACGTCGTGCCCATCGAGGTCCTGGATCACCACAATGCTGGGTGCGGGCTTAGCAGCGATATAGTCGTAATAGGCAATGCGCTGGCTGCGCTGCGCCTTGGCGTCGAGCTCATGGGCGTGCGTCGTGCGGATGGTGGCCGTCTTGGCGTAGCCCACGATCGGCGGCAGGTTGGGAAACGGGCACACCAGCGGTCGCGTGGTGAAGCCTGTGAGACGGCGGGCCGGATCGACGACCTCCAGCGCGTTGCAAATCGTCGGTGTGTCGTAGGTTTTGAGCTTTTCAATGAGCGCAGCATCAATCACGGAAACGGTCTCCTCTTCCGGCCTTTCGCGCTCAGCCCCAAGCGGGCCAAGCACGCACGAGCTCCTGTTGCGTCAAGCGGCACTCACGGCCTGGATCCGGCGCTCGCTGACCCCGACGGCGCGCGCCGCCGCGATAATGGAAGCCCAGGTCTCATCGGGCAATGGCACGCCGTCGCGCAGCCGCTGTTGGCGCGTCTTCTCCTCGGGCTCACCGGGGATCAGCACCTCGCCGCCGGCAGCGGCCGGTTTGGCGCTTTTGAAGTAGGCAACGTAGCGCGCCACATCCTGGGGAAAGATGTCCTCGGGATCGACCACCTTCGGGTCGACGTAGAAGGACAGCATGCCATTGCCGCGGAAGCGGTCCTGGGCTGCGCCCTCCGATCCGGTCGCCTTCATGCCCGTCAATGAGCCGCCCAAAAGCTCGCACATCAGAGCCAGCCCCGAGCCTTTGTGTTCCCCGAAGGCGCGGATGGCCCCCGTCCCCTTGCCGGCCTGGCGCAAACCCGTGCCCGCATAGTCGCCATAGAGCACGCGCGGGTCGGCGCTCATGCTGCCATCCAGATCGATGAGGGCTTGCGCGGGCAGCGGCTTGCCACCCTGGCTCGCCACCAACACCTTGCCTTCGGCCACCACAGAGGTGGCAAAATCGAGAATGATCGGAGCTTGCCCGGGGCGGGGCACGCCAACCGCAAAGGGCGCAGTCGACAGACGTCGCTCGCTGCCGCCGAACGGGGCCACCAGCACGCTGCCGGAGGCATTGACGAAGTGCACCGACACCAATCCCGCGTCGGCTGCCATTTCGGCCCAATCACCGATCCGGCCGATGTGTCCGCTGTTACGGAGCGCCACCAACGAGAGGCCCATCGCCTGGCACTTTTCGATGCCAATGGCGACGGCCTGCGGGCCAACCGTCTGGCCGAAACCGTGCCGGCCATCGAGCACGGCGAGCACCGGCGTTTCGCTCAAGACCTTGACCGTTTGATCGGCGACGACGACCCCGTCCTGCTTCCATTGCACATAGCGCGGCACCCGGGCCACGCCGTGACTGTCGTGCCCCGTCAGATTGGCGGAGACGAGATATTTGCCGATGCGCTCGCTCTCCACGGCCGAGCAGCCGGATTTGGCGAAAATGTCCCGCACGAACTCGCTGAGCGCGGCCGCCCCAATTCTCACCATTGCTCGAATTTCCTTTCCCTCAGGCGCTTCGCGGCCCCCGTGCGCGTGGGAGCCCTTTCACCATAAACGAGGCTCTCCGCCAAGTCTCTCCGCCAAGTCTCTGGCCGCACGCCGGCTGCGCCGCCATGCGGCCCCGCCATACGGTTGGAGCGCGGGCGTCGCTGCGCCCACGCCCAATCTTGCGCGAGCGCGCGTGTGGGGCTGGTCATCGGCCCCCGCCGCGGGCATCATGGCCCGACGCGCCGCTTTTTTTGGCGCGCCCGGGCCCGAGGGTCGACAGCGCACTCATAAGGGAAGGCGAGCATGGCGCCCAAGCGCAAATTGATGCCCCGCAAGGGGGCGGGCGGGCGCGCCGCCCACGACATTGGGGGATTGAGCTTCGGGCCGATCGACCGCGCCGAGCACGATCTTGCCCTGTGGGAGAAGCGCACCGACGCGATGCAGCGCCTGCTCACCAGTCCCGGCAAGCGCGCCTTTAGCGTCGATGGCCTGCGGCGCGTGATCGAAGACTATGGCGAGCAGGCCTATGATCGCACAACCTACTACGAAAAATGGATCAGGGCGTTGCGCAACCTGGTGGTCGAACAGGAGCTCTTGACGCGCGCAGAGATCGAGGCCCGCATGGCGGAGGTGCGCACCCGCCACCAACAGGCGGGGCGGCAGGTTTCCAAGGCCAAGATCCCATGGTGAGCGCGGTGGTGAGCGCGCGGCGGCTCGAGGCCAGCCAAAAGCCGCGTTTCGCGCCCGGCGATCGGGTGCACGTGCCGGCGCGCCCAGTGCTCGGGCACTGCCGCACGCCGTGGTACGTGCGCGGCAAGCAGGGCGTGGTGATCGTGGTGCACGGCCGCTTCCGCGACCCCGAGCGGCTCGCCTACCATTTCCCCGGTCTGCCCGCCCAGGTGCTCTACAAGGTGCGCTTTGCGCAGCACGAGGTTTGGCCGACCTATGGCGGTGGCGCGGGTGATCATATCGAGGTCGACATCTACGAGCACTGGCTCGAGCCTGTCAGATAGGAGGGCGCATGCACGAAGATGATCACGATCATGGCCATCAGCACGGGGCGCACGCACATGCGCATCCCCCGCTGCAAAAGGATCACGATGCCGGAACGATGGGCGCCTATGAGGTGCTGGAGGAAACCTTGCGCTCGCTGTTGATCGAAAAGGGCGTCCTTAGCGCCGAGGAGATCGCCGCAGCCGTCGATCTCATGGACAGCCGCACGCCCGCACTCGGCGCCAAGGTCGTCGCGCGCGCCTGGGTCGATGCTGCCTTCAAAAAGCGTCTCCTCAAGGATACCCGCGCCGCCTTGCTGGAATTGGACATCGACATCGGCACCATCGCCGAGTTCGCCACCGTTGAGAACACGCCCGAGGTGCACAACATCATCGTTTGCACCTTGTGCTCGTGCTATCCCAAGATGCTATTGGGCGTTCCTCCGGCTTGGTACAAGAGCCTGGCCTACCGCTCGCGCACGGTGGTGGATCCGCGTGGCGTGCTCCGCGAATTCGGCATCGAGCTGCCACGCGACGTCGAGGTACGGGTGCACGATTCCACCGCCGACCTGCGCTATCTCGTGCTGCCGATGCGCCCCAAGGCGACGCGCGGCTGGAGCAAGGCGGCGCTGGCCGCCATCGTCACGCGCGACTGCATGATCGGCACGGCGCTGCCGCGGCTGACCGCGAAAGCAAACCCGCGGCGCACGCGCCGCGCGGCCTAACCCCCGCCCGGGTCGGCCGTGCGGCGGCGGGCCCGAACCTTGCTCCCGCGCGCGGTGCCGGCGACGTGCAAACACCTCGGCACGGCGAGCTCGTCGAGCCAACCGAAGAGGGAAACACAACAGGCACCCGCAAGGGGGTGCCTGCCTTCGCTGCGTCGGGCTATCAGATCGCGCCGTTGATCCAGTCGGTCAGCTGCTTTTTTTGCACCAGCGCACCCACGCGCTGCGCCGCAACCTCGCCGTTCTTAAAGATCATGAGCGTCGGCATCGCCTGGATGCGATACTTCTGCGTCACGTCGGGGTTTTGGTCGACGTCAAGCTTGGCCACCTTGATCTTGCCGGCGAGCTCCGTTGCGACCTGCTCCAGGGCCGGCGCCATGGCCTTGCAGGGTCCACACCACTCGGCAAAGAAATCGACGAGCACCGGCTCTGAGGATTGCAACACTTCCTTCTCGAAATTGGCGTCCGAGACCTCGCGCGCTGCGCCAGCCATGCCCGTATTCTCCTTGAGATGAACCCGTTGCCGGGGAGATGAACCCGTTGCCGGGGAGATGAACCCGTTGCCGGGGAGATAAACCCGTTGCCGGGTGACAACGTGGTCGGGAACGTAGGGAGGCCCCCGTCAGGCGTCAAGGCTCGCCACCCCGCCTGTCCAAAGGCGCTGTTCATGCTCCTGCAACAGGGCTTGCGGGATTTCCATGATTCGCGCGCCTTCGGTCCAAAGCAACGCAGCCCTGATCTGCAATCCTGGGAAGATGGCCTTAACCCCCAGGCGGTAGGCCGCCAGTTGCATCAGGTAGGCCTCTGCAACCTCGGCCAGGCGCCGCGGCGGCGGCCGATTGGTCTTGAAGTCGACGATCAAGACGCTGGCGCCCAAGTGCACCAGGCGATCGATCTTGCCCGTCAGCCGCAGGGGCGGCCCGCGACCGCTGCGCCCCGGCAGGAGGGCGACAATCGGCACCTCGGCACGGCTGCCCGGCCCAAACAGCGGAGCAAACTCCGGGTGCGTCAGAACGGCAAGCGTTTCGGCAATGATCTGGGAACGCAGCGTTGCCGGGATGGTGGGGGCGCGGCTGGCCAGCAGAGCCTCTGCCGCCGCCTGGCGCTGCGCCGCGGGCACCTCCGGCAGGTGCTCGAACAGGGCATGGGTCAGCGTGCCGCGCAGAAAGCGTCCGGCCTCGAGCAAGGCCTGCGGCGCCAGCACGGGAAGCTCGCGGGCACGCGCGCCGGCGCCCTCAGGCCTCGACGCCGCCGCGCCCGCCTCCCCCTCCAACAAGGGCAAGAGCTGCGAGGGCCGCAGCGGCAGGGCCGCCGCGTCGGCACCGGGGGCGGGACGCAGGATCCAGGGCGGCGGCGCCACGTGGGAGAGGCGCGCGGCCACGGCACGCCCGCCTTTTTGCGGCGCCGCCGTCTGGGCCGTCTCGAGGCGCCAAACGCTGCGTCCCTCGCCGCCGCGCTGCTCGCTCAGTTTGTCGCCGATGCCCTGCCTGATCAGGTGATACCAACAATCGGCCGGTGCCTCGCGCGTGCCCTCGAAGCCGGCAACGTACAGCCGATCGCGCGCGCGGGTGAGCGCCACGTAGAGGAGACGGTCGAGCTCGTTTTTGTCGGCCTGCCGTTCCGCCTGCCGCGCCGCGTCGACGGCGGCCAGCGTACTGGTGCCGCGCACGGGCCACAGAAAGGGCGTCGTCCCGGCGGTGCCCACCGCGGGGACCGCGAGCAGGCTGCCTGGCCAGCGTCCCGAGCGCGTCGAGCAGGTATCCGGCAGAAACACGATCGGAGCTTCAAGCCCCTTGGCGCCGTGCACGGTCATCACGCGCACTTCATCGCGGCCCTGCTCCATGTCACGTTTGATTTCGGGGCGCGCCTGCCGCAGGGCGGCGAGAAAGCCTTGCAAGGACGGCGCCCCGGTTGCTTCGTAGGCCAGCGCCTGGCTCAGGAATTCATCGAGGGGGTCGGCGGCCTCGCTGCCCAGTCGCGCCAGCATGCGCGCCCGGCCACCAGCGCGATCGAGCACGCTCGCATAGAACGCGAAGGGCGAGACCTGCCGCGCCTCGCCTTGCCACGCCACGAGGCGATGCGCCACCTCCTGCCATCGGGCGTCCGCCTGGGCGCGCGCCATCAGCGCCTGCCACAGGCTCTTGGGCCGGCCATGCGCGAGCTCGATCAGATCGGCATCGCTGCGGTCGAACAGGGGGGACTTTAACAGCGCCGCCAGCGCCAGGTCGTCCTCGGGCAGGAGCATGACGTCGCCCAGCGCGATCAGGTCTTCGACCGCGATCTGCTCGGTCAAGACCAGGCGATCCGCCCCCGCCACGGGAATGCGCCGGGCCTTGAGAGCGGAGACCATGGCGGGCGCGAAGGGCATGCGCTTGCGCACCAAGATCAAGATGTCGCCGGGCCGCACGGCACGATCCTCCGACGGCAGGCGCTCGCCGTCGGCGAGCCAGCCCTTGATGGTGTCGGCGATGCGCCCCGCCAGCCGGGTGACGGGATGCGCCGCGCTCGCCTCAGCGAGCGGCGTGAAGGGGGGCGTTGCCTCGGCAGCGGCGGCCTTTTCGATCGGCCAGATCTCGAGCACGCCGGCGTGGCCGAAGCGGCGGGCGAGGTGGGCGATCGGCTTGTCGGGGCCGCCGACGCCGGGGGTGCGCGTCGGCGTGGCAAAGATCTGATCGATGGCGGCGAGCAGCGGCTCGACGGAGCGAAAGGAGAGCGTCAAAGGGATCTGCCGCCAGGTGCGCCCCGCCCCCGCGGCGGCGGCCGCAAACGCCCTGCCGGCTTCGGCGAACATGGTCGGCGCCGCGCCCTGGAAGCCATAGATCGATTGCTTCTCGTCGCCGACCGCGAATAGCGTACGCGCCTGCTCGCGCGCGCCCTCGCCGGTAAAGAACTCGGCGGCCAGCGCGCGGATCACCTGCCATTGCACCGGGCTCGTGTCCTGCGCCTCGTCCACCAGGATGTGGTCGAGCCCGCCGTCGAGCTTGAAAAGCACCCATTCGACGGCGGCCGAGGACCTGAGCAAGGTTGCGGCCTTGGCGATCAGATCATCGAAATCGAGCACGGCCAAGCGCGCCTTGGCCGCGCGATAGCGGCCCAGCGTGTCGACGCTGAGACGCTGCAGCGCCAGCGTCGCCTCGGCCACGGCCAAGGCCAGCTGTTCGCGGTGGAGCGCCACGAAACGGGCCTGCGCCGCGACCAGCTCGGCGGCAAGGTCGGGGCGGCCAAGCTCGCGCGTGGCGAGCCGGGCCCGCGGGGTTTTGCTCTGCGTCAGGAACAGGCGCTCGAGGGCGGCGGCGCGCGCGCCCTTCGTCTGCGCCGCCAGCGCGCTCGCCAGCTCCTGCGCGCGCTCCTGATCGGTCTTGCCGCCCAGCCGCAAGGCAGCGGCGAGGTTGCGCATGGCCGCTTCGCTCAAGACGCCGGCAAGCTCGGCCGCCAGCCCCTCTTCGGTCGCGTCCTGCCGGAGCCCCAAGTGGGCGCGCAGGCCGCGCCCGCGCGCGGCGAGGTCCGCCGCGTCGAGCTCAACGTCAAGGCCACCGAGCAGGCCAAAGGCATCCCCCAGCAGGCGCTCGAAATTGCCGTCGACCGCATAGGCGATGGCGGCCTTGAGCGCGGACCACAGGGCCCCGCTCTTATCAGCCGTGGCGATGCCCAGCATCTCGTCGAGGGCCTCGGCGATCAGGCGCTGGCGTTGTTGCTCGTCGAGGATGGTAAAGGCGGGCGCGACGCCCGCCTCGAGCGGGAAGCGTTTGAGCAGGCGCTCGCAAAAGGCGTGAATGGTCTCAACCTTGAGGCCGCCCGGGGTCTCGATTGTTCGCGCCAGCAGCCGCCGGGCATGGCAGCGCTCCTCGGCTCCCGGCGCGCGACCGATGAGGGGCAGAAGCTCGGCATCGAGCGCTCGGTCGGCCGCCGTCGTCCATTCGCCCAGGCGTTGGAAGGCCCGCTTTGACATCTCCGCGGCGGCGGCCTTGGTGTAGGTCAGCGCCAGGATGCGCTCCGGCGGCGTGCCTGCAATGAGGAGGCGCAGCACGCGATTGGTGAGCACGTGCGTCTTGCCCGTGCCGGCGTTGGCGCTGACCCAGGCGGAGGCGGCGGGATCGGAGGCGAGCGCCTGGTTGCGCAGCGCCTCGGCGCTGAGTTCGTCGGAGCGCCGTCGGGCTTCGTCTTTGCGATCCGGTGGACGCGCGGCGCCGAAGAGGAGTTTCACGGCACCTCCTCCTCGCTCTCGATTGACCATTCGGCGACGCGGGCAAGATGCTGAAACTCATCAAAATCATAGCGGAAGCGCGGCCGCCGCACGGCCCGGTATGGCGTCTCCAGCCGGTCGAACTCGGCAATCAAACGGGCGAGGCCGGCGCGCGCGCCATCAGCCAATTGCGCGACCTCGGCCGGGTCGCACGCAACCTCGTCTTCCAGGCCGGGTGGCTTGCCGCCCGCCGCGGAGATATAGCGCAAGGTCGCCACCGGCCGCGCCGGCACGCCGGGGAAGCCACCGCCGGCAGCGATCGCGGCCTCGAGCGCCAATTGCGGGGCGCGTCCGCCCCTGGCGTTGCGCACCAGGTTATCGAGGTTGGCGCTCGTTTTATAGTCGGTGATGCTGAGCGAGGCCGCACCCACATCGATGCGATCGGCGCGCGCCTTGAGCGTGAAGGGTCCGCCGGGTGCCGCCAGCACCAGGGCGCCGTCGCGTTCGGCAAGGCTCTTGCTAATGGAGCGCCGGCGCGCGGGCTCGGTCTCGCCGAACCAGGCGGCGAAGCGCTCAAGGCGCGGCGCCCAAAAGGCGGCGACGCGTGGCGACCCCGTCAAATCCACGAGGGCGGCCTCGGCCGCGGCGGCGAGTTCATTCGCGCAATCGGCGGGGAGCGCGTCGGGAAAGCGGTGCGCAAACCGGCTCAAGGCCTCGTGCACGATCTCGCCGCGCAAGGCCGCATCGGGCAGACGGCTCAAGTCGGGCAGCCGCTCCAGTCCCAAGATGCGTGCCGCGAAGATGGCATAGGGGTTGGCAATCCACCGTTCGATGTCCGTGACGCTGAGCTGGCGCGGCCGCAGGTGCAGGGCCGGGCGCGGCTCGGGCGCGGAGGTGGGGCGGGCCGGCCCGGAGCTCCGGTTGCGCAGGTCGGCCCAGGCAAGCCAGCGCTCCGCGGGCTCAAGGGCAAGGCCGGCCCCGCGGGCCAGGACAGCCAAGCGAATAAGCCAGCGCGAGGGAACCGTCGGCACGCCGTCTATTTTGCCGGCGCGCGTGAGATAGACCGTCTCGGCGCCGAGGAGAGCGGCAAAGTCGTGGGCCGCCTCGCCAATGCGTTCCTCGGGCGCCGGCAGCCCGAGCGCTTGGCGCATGCTGCGGTTGAACCACGGGCCCGGGTCCGCCGTCTGCGGCCAGGTGCCTTCGTTGAGGGATCCCAGAATGACAATGTCGGGCTGCTGCAGGCGGGCTTCGAGCGGACTTGAGATGGCGAGACGGGGATGCCGCGCCCCCGGCGCAGGCAGGGTTTGGTCGCCGAGGAGGCCGCGGTAAAACTCCGGATAGTCGGCGGCCGCGAGCTCCGGGGCGAAAAGGAGGTCACCGTCGAGCAGGCTTGCAAACAGCCGCGCAAACTCTTCTCCGCCGTCGCCCTGCCACAGCGCGTCATCCTCCGCCTCGGCCGTTGCCGTGAGTGCCTCGGCCGCGCGCACATGCGCCTCGGCCAAACGTGCAAGCGGTGTGGGCTCGGCGGCGGCGAACAGCCCTTCCAATGGCGCTAAGATCTCTGCCAACCGGCGCACCAAGTCCCGGGCCGCCTGCCAGCCGTCCGGGCCGATCCGGCGCACCGCGCGTCCCCGGTGTTGACCGCGCAATGTGCCGAGCGCGGCACGCTCGAGCGCCGTGCCGATGTCGGCCAGGCTGCGGCCGAGGTAGGGCGCGCGAAAAGCGGCAAGCTCCAGCGTTCTGATGCCGCTCTCGAGGGCGGCCTCCTCGAGGCCGGCGCGAAGGAGGGGGTGCTTGAGCAGCGACAACAGCGCGATGGGACTAAAGTGCTGCGCGGCGGCTTCGATCAAGAGATCGAGAAAGACCCCGATCGCCGTGCTCGCCAACGGGCGCCCGCTTGCGTCTGGCACCTCGAGCGCCCACGCCTTGAGCCGGACCGAGACGCGGTGCGCGAGCGCGCGGTCCGGCGTCACCAGCACCGCGGTCCGGCTCGGATGCTCGGCAGCCTCGCGCAAAATGAGCGCGATGGCCTCGGCCTCCTCCGCCGCCGAAGCCGCTTCGAGGATCGTGCAGCCCGCCAGCGCGTCAGCCAATGTCTGAGCCTCGCGGCCGGCCAGGAAGGCGTGCCAGCGCTCGGTGGTGCTCGCGGGCCGCATCGCCTCGCTCACCCAGCGGGCCCGTGCGCGTTGCCGCGGGCTTGGCTTGGGGCCCGGCAGCAGGGCCACGTCGCTGCGGGCAACGCCAAGGGCATCGAGCAATTTCTTCAAGCCGAATTGGGGATGCTCGGGGTGCGCGGGCACGATTTCGTTCCAGCTCTCCTCATCGAGCGTCAGATCGAGCGCCGGCAGGATGAGTGCGCCCTGCTCGAGCGCGAGCACCGCCCGCATGAGCTGGGTGGCGGCGGGCACGGTGCCCGTCACGCCGGCGACAATGGTGGGCTCGGCCGGCGGGCTGCGGCCGAGGCGTTCGGCCTCCCTCAGCATCAAGCCTTTGCGCCAACCGGCCGGCGACACCTTGCCGAGTTCCTCCAGATGCGGGGGCCAGTGCTCCGTCACGATCTTCAGGAAATCGAGGGTTTGCTCCCAGTGGGTGGAAAAGTCTTGCGGCACCAGGCCCTCGAGCCCTGCCAGGCTGACATCCTCCATTTCCACCATGTCCATCAGGCGCGCCAAGTCTTGGGCTTGGCGGACGGCCTGCGCCGGCGTGCGCGCGCTGGTGCGGCCGTGGCTTGCCGCGATCGCGCGGGACCACTGCAGCACCAGGCGGGCCAGGGCGAGTTCGCGCTCGAGCTTGCCGATTTGTGGCTTGCCCTCGCCGCTGCTGGGCTGGCCGTCTTCGGCTGCGAGCGGCGCCGGGGTATCGCTCAAGTGCGAGATCAGCTTGACCTTGGGGAGGAGCAAAGCGGCGCCATTGGCGGCCTCCAGGAACGCGTCCTGGACGGCTTCGATGTCGCGCCGCGTTGGCAACAGCAAGGTGATGCCGGCGAGCTCGAGAGGCTCGAAACGTCGGCCGCGCGGGCTCGGCAGCTGGCCCGCCAGCACGGCCTCGGCGACGGCGCGCAGGAACGGGCGACCGTGCGGCACCGTAAAGATGCGCCGCGGGGCGCGCCGCGCCCGCGGCAACGAAAAGAGGTCAGCGGGCCGCATCGTTGAGGCACTGTTCCGCCTGGGCCAGGGCCTCGGGCGTGCCGACGTGCATCCACACCCCCTCCATGCGCATGCCCCACGCGCGCCCGGCGGCGATCGCGCGGTTCCATAACAGATTGAGGGAAAAGGCGCCCTCGGGGCTCGCCTCGAACAGGCGCGGATGCGCGATCGACACCCCGGCGAATACGAACGGCACCACGTCCTGCTCGCCGCGGCGGCAAATGCGGCCGTCGGCCTCGAGCCTAAAATCGCCGCGGCCCTGATAACCGGGGCTGATCGATGTGGGCGCCAGCAGCAAGAGACAGTCCATGCGGTCGGTGTCCCAACAGGCGATGAGGCGGGCGAGATTGGAGCCCACGCTTTCGATCCACACCGAGTCGGCATTGTGAATCAAGAAGGGCCCCGGCCCGAGCTGGGGGAGGGCCTTTTTGACGCCGCCACCGGTGTCGAGCAGGCGGCCGCGCTCATCGGAAAAGATGATGTGGGGGGAACGGCGCCCTGAAACGTGCGCTTCGATGAGGTCGGCGTGGTGATGCACGTTGACCACCGCCCGGCGCACGCCGGCCTGGGTGAGGCGATCGAGCACGTGATCAATCAGCGGCTTGCCATTGAGGGGGATCAAGGGTTTCGGCAGCTTGCCATTGAACGCGGCCATGCGCGTGCCGAGACCCGCGCTCAAGACGATGGCCACCTCGATGCTGAGCGGCGCGTTGGCCCCGATCATCCTCTGCCTCTCCCCCCCGGCAAGGCGGTGCGCAGGGCGGGTGGGAAGTGTCGAGCATACCACGCCCCCAGCTCCCGCATGGCCCCGTGGCGGAAATTGCGTTCCAGATATCCCCATGTGCGTGGAATGTGCTGGAGGTAGTGCGGCTTGCCATCACGCCGCAACAGGCGCACCCACAGGCCAAGGAGGCGCGTGTTGCGCTGCGCGCCGAACATGGCGTAGGCGGTGACGAAGCTGGCGCGATCGAAGCCCTCCTCGAGCGCGCGGGCTATCGTGCAATAGTACTCAAGGAGCTCGCGCTCGAGCGCTTCGGGAATGTCGAGCCGCGCGTCCTGCAGAAGGGAGACGAGATCGAACGCGGCATGCTCGTTGAGCGCATCCTGAAAATCGAGGATGCCGACCCGGGCGAGGCCCTCCCGTTGCGGCAGCCAGATCAGATTGGGGGAGTGGTAGTCGCGCAGGAACCAGGCTCCCGGCAGCGCCAGCAGGTGATCGAGGATCCCGCCCCAGAGCTGGCGGAACTCCGCGCGCTGGGCCGCCGGACAGGCCGCGCCCTTGAGCGCCGGCCAATACCAGTCCAACAGCAGCTCGAGCTCGATCTCGAAGGCGGCGCGGTCCCGTCGCGGCAGGGAATAGCTGCCGCCGTCCGGCAGGCTGAGCCGCGGTGGCACGGGCACCGCGCGCAAGCGCAACAAGACGTCGACGGCGCCGCGATAGATCAGGGCTTTGGGCGTGCCGGCGGCGATCTCGGCGGCAAACAGGCGATCGCCCAGGTCCTCAACCAGCGCCAGGCCATGCTCGAGGTCTGCCGCCAGCACCCGCGGTGCGCTCAGCCCCGCCTCGGTCAGCACGGCGCCGATGGCCACGAACGGGCGCACCATGTCCTCGGCCAAATGCGCAATTTTGCTGTAGGACTTGCCGTCGCGGATGGGCGGCCCATCCGCTTGGCGCGGCGCATCCATCAAAAGTGTAGGTTTGGCGGCCTGCTGCAGGCGTGCATAGGTTCGGGTCGAGGCGTCGCCTTGCAGGTAGCGGATGCGGGCCGCCGCCGTGCCGGGTTCGCGCTCGATGAGCCGGAAGCCGGCCGCCAGACGCTCCGCCTCCGCGTCGAGGGCCCCGCAGCCGCTGAGGGTGAGGCGCCGCAGGGTGCTCGCCCCGCCATCGGCGAGCGCCACTTCATAGCGATCGGCGGGCAGCAGCGTTGCGATGCGTTCGGGCCATTCCGCGATCACGGCACCGCGCTCCAGCGCATCCTCGAAGCCAAGTTCGAGGGCCTCTTCGGCCTCCGCGAGCCGGTAAAAGTCGAAATGCGTGATTGAGAGCCGCGGCGCGGCATAGGTTTGCTGCAAGGCGAAGGTGGGGCTCGGCACCTCGGCCTCGGCATCCCCGAGCGCCCGGATCAGGGCGCGTGCGAAGGTGGTCTTGCCGACGCCCAGATCGCCTTTGAGCACGACGAGGCTGCCGGGCTTCAGGCGCAGCGCCATGAGCTCGGCCAGCCTGACGATGCCAGCTTCGTCAAGTTCGCGCTGCCAATGAAACGTCATGCATCCGCGGCCCGTGCTGCCGGCGGTGCGCCAAAGTCGGTGCCGTTCTCGGGAAAGCGCACCGTGACGCGGGTGCCGCGTCCGGGCTCGGACTCCAGCACCATGCCGCCACCGTGCAGCTCCACCAGGCTCTTGACGATGGAGAGCCCGAGCCCGGCGCCGCGATGCTTGGAGCCCTGGCTGCGGCTTTCAAAACGTTCGAGCACCCGGCTCTGCTGCTCCTTCGGTATGCCCACGCCGCTGTCCTCGATCATAAAGGCTGTCATACCGGCTTCGCGCCAGGCCTTGATGCCAATCGTGGCGCCCGGCTTCGAGAAGCCGATCGCGTTCGACAATAGGTTGTAAAGGACCTGCCGTACACGGCTTTCGTCGGCGATGAACTCCTGGGCATCGTCGGCAACGCGCATGTCGAGATTGAGGCGGGCCCGGTTGGCGCGATCGCGGATACCGAGCACAGCCGTGTCAATGACCGCGGCGACCTTGACCGGGGCCAGCTTCAGTTCCAAGGCACCCGCATCGATGGTGGCGAGATCGAGAATATCGTTGATGATGGCCAACAGCGAGCGCGAGGAGGCGGCGATGTCGCTCAAATATTCGCGTTGCTTGCTGTTGAGCTCGCCGGTGCGCGGGCTGGAGAGCAGTTCGCCAAAACCGATGATGTTGGTGAGCGGTGTGCGCAGCTCGTAGGAGACGTGGCTGATGAATTGGTTCTTCAAACGATCGGCCGCCACCAGCGCGTCGTTGCGCTCGATCAGGGTCTGCTCGTAGCGTTTGGTGTCGGTGACATTGACGAAAGTGATGAGCGTGGCGCCGTCGGGCAGGGGCGACACGGCAAAGTCGATGACGGCTTGATCCGAGCGCGTCATTTGCGCGGCGAGCGGTTGCCGGCGATCCGAAATACCCGTGACCGCGCGGCTGATGCTGGCCCAGGTCGGCAGGTCGTCGTAAAGGCCGACGCACTGGGCGATGATTTCGTCGATGTGCGGGCCCTCCCCCAGCGTGCTGCGCGAGAGGCGCCAGATCTGCGCGAACGCGGAATTGAAGAGCTTGAGACGTCCATCGGTGGCAAAGACGGCTACGCCTTCCTTGAGGTTGTCGAGGGTTTCGCGCTGCGCATCGATGAGGGCGTTGTAGCGGCTTTCGAGCGCGAAGCGCTCGGTGACATCGTCGTAAAGATAGATCAGGCCGCCATCCGGCCGCTGGGCCGAGACCACATGGATGGTGCGGCCATCGAGCAGATGCCACCAGTCGTCGTATTCCGTGCCGGTGCGATAGCCGGCCAGGATCTTGGAGCGCCAATCGCGGTAGTTTCCGACCTCCGGCAGCCGCGACAGCTCGCGCAACCGATCGAGGATTTCGCCGTCGCTCGGCTTGCTGGCGAGCCAATCGGCATCGAGCAGCCATAGCTTGCGATAGGCCTCATTGAAGAATGCAAGCCGCTGATCGGGGCCGAAGATGGCAACGCCCGTCGCCACCCGATCGAGCGTGCGCTCGTAGGCGGCGACGTGGCGTACCAGTTCGCCCTGCGCCGTTTCCAAGGCCGCCACGTCGATGGCGGCGCCCACCGCGGCGCCATCGAGGGGTAGAATCACCACATCGTGGGCCTTGCGCGTGCCCTCGCTGATGAGATGCACCCGGTCGCGGTAGGCCACTCCCTTGTCGAGGGCGGCTTTCACCGCGTCGCGCTGGCGCGTCTCGAGCAGCTCGATCTGGCGCTCGCGCACCTCCGCCCCGCTGCCGGCGTCGACCGCCTTGACGTAGGCCTCATTGACCCATTCCAGCCGGCCATCGATGCCGCGGAACCAAGCCGGCATCGGCAGCGCATTGAGGAGCGTGCGCCCGGCGATCGTGTCGCGCACGAGCTGGCGGTGTTGATCGAGGATCTTGGCCAGGTCCTGCTTGCGGCCGGCGACGGCGCGAAGCCGCAGGATGGCACGCCCGCCGCCGGCGCGGCCGTCGGCCTCCACGTAGCCGCCGCGCACCGTCTTGATGAGCAAGGTGAAGGATTGCCCGTCGGCAAACAGGATATCGAGGCCGTTTTTGAGCTGCTGGGCCGACGCGGCGTCGAGCCAGGTGCCGAAGGCCAGGAGCTTGCGTGGCTCGCTGGGGAGCCCGGGCACGCCGCCCAGGGTGTGCATCATAATGCGCACGGCCTGGCCCTGCTCCCAGAACACGAGGACCTGAGGTTCGGCCTTGATGACCGCTTCCGCCGCGAGCAGACTTTTGCGCAGCTCGGCGACCTCGGCCGCCAGGCCCTGGTCGGTCTTGGCGTAGCGCACAATCGCGCGATGCAGCATGGCGGCAGCCAGCGCGGCCGCGCCAATGGCGATGGAAACGAGCAAGAGTGGACCGGATTTGCCGGCCGCGAGCAGGGGCTGCATCCCGGCCACGGTGGCAACCAGCAAGGCGGCCAGGATGAGAACGCCCGCGGCCAGGAGCACGACCGTCTCCCCGCGCGGTCTGCCGGTGTCAACCTCAGCGCTCGCCCGCGACATCAAAACGGATCACAGCCGGCAATACGCCGACGGCGCACGCACAACACTCTAGCCGGCGCAAGGTGCCGTCCCCCTAGGGTTAACGAATCATTAACGATTATGTGGGGGTTCGCCGCCCAAGGCCATAGCCGACGGGGCACAGCCCCGGCTCCTCCCGCAGGCGGGCAAAAGCCGCCTCTTACCCGGCGGCCCCTTCGCCCTTGGGCCGGGCCCGCGCGCCGAGCCCCAGGGTTGCCGCCAAGAAGTCGGCAAGACCGGCGATATCATCGAGGGCGAACACCGGGCGGCCCGCGCCATCGGCGGCATGATCGGCGGCGACGGCGATCACGCTGGCATCGCCGGGGGCGAGCGGCTGTTGCTTCAGGGTTGCGCCGCGGCGGGCCTCAATCTTGGGGATGGGGGCTCCCTTGTAACCCTCCACCAGGATCAAGTCGCAGGGCCCGATGGCGGCCAGCACCGCCTCGAGGCTCGGTTCCGGCGCGCCGCCGAGTTCGTTCACCAGCGCCCAGCGGCTGGCCGAGACGATGGCCACGCTGACGGCGCCGGCGCGCCGATGTTTGGCGCTGTCGGTCTCCTCGGCATCGATTTGGAAAGCATGATGGGCATGCTTGACCGAGGCCACCCTGAGGCCGCGGCGCGTGAACTCTTGGATCAGCCGGGTGATGAGCGTCGTCTTGCCGGATTTCTTCCATCCGGCGATGCCGACGACGGGGGGCTTGGCGGCGCGCGTCATGCTCGAAGGGAGGCCAAGAGATCGCGCAATTGCTTGAACTCCTGCGGCGTGTTGGCATTGAAGAAGGGGTCGATCTCGCGCCCGTCAATCCTCTCATTGGCAAAGTCGACGCCCACGCTGCCATGCCGGTCTGTCCAGTCGAGCACCTTGCGCACGCCTCCGCGCAGCTGCTCGCCGAGGTCGGCGGCGAGCGCGACCGGCCACAGGCCGATCACCGGGTGCAGCGCACCATTGGAGCGGGCCAGCGCAATTCGGCCGCCGCCGCCCTCGACGGCAGCGCGCAGCCTTGCCACCAAATCGAGCGGCAGCAGCGGCGCATCGCCGGCCGCGGTGACAACAAAGGGGTGCTCGGGGGCGTGCGCCAGCGACCAGCGCATGCCGGCCAGCACGCCCGCCAGCGGACCCACGTAGCCGGCGATGGGATCGGCAACCACGGGCAGGCCTAAGCCGGCAAAGCGTCCCGGATCGCCGTTGGCATTGAGCACCAGGGCGCTCACCTGCGGCGCCAGCCGCTCAATTGCGTGCTGCAACATGGACTTGCCGTCGAGCTGCAACAGCCCCTTATCGCCACCGCCCATGCGGCGCGATTGTCCCCCCGCCAGCAAGACCCCGGTCACCGGCGCGTTCATGGTGCCACGCTCAACCTCAATCGACGGCCTCGGCAACACTGCCCTTGCGCGCATGCCGGCGATCTTCCTCGGTGACCTTGGACAGGTCGGCGTCGAACACGAGGCGCTCCGGCCCGGCGAGCGCCACGAAGCGCTTGCCGCGCGCCCGGCCGATCAAGGTGAGCCCGGCCCGCTGCGCCAGCTCGACGCCCCACGCGGTGAAGCCCGAGCGCGAGACGAGCACGGGAATGCGCATCTTGACCGTCTTGATCACCATCTCGGAGGTGAGGCGCCCGGTGGTGTAGAAAATCTTGTCGTCGGGCGCGATGTTGTTGAGGAACATGTAGCCCGCGATCTTGTCGACGGCGTTGTGGCGGCCGACGTCCTCCATGTAGATCAGCGGCCGGTTCTCCTGGCACAGCACACAGCCATGAATGGCGCCGGCCTTGAGATAAAGGCTCGGTTGCGTATTGATGAGCTTGGTCAGCTCATAAAGCCACGAGGTCTTGATGCGGGCCGCGGGATTGAGCGTGACCTTGTCGATGTCCTCCATCAGGTCGCCAAAGACGGTGCCTTGCGCGCAGCCTGAGGTCTGAATCTTCTTTTTCAGCTTTTCTTCGAAATCCGTCTGCCGTTTTGTGCGAACCACGACCGTTGCAATCTCGTCGTCGTAATCGACCGCGGCGATTTCGTCGTCGGCGCGCAACATGTTCTGGTTCAAGAGGTAGCCGACCGCCAACAGCTCGGGGCGATCGCCGATGGTCATCATCGTTACGATCTCCCGCGCGTTCAAAAACAGCGTCAGCGGCCGCTCGGTGACGACGGCCGTTTCCACGCGCTTGCCCTCGTGATCGATCCCGCTCACGCTCACGGAAAGTCTGGGATCGTCCGGGTCCGGGCGGATTTGGAAGCGTTGCACCCGCGTAACCTCTCCTTGAGGCTCGGACAGCTTATCGAAGGGATGTAGCTATTTCGCCGCGCCCTCGCAAGCGCCAGCCCCGCGCTGGGCCGCCTGTGGCGCGAAAACCCGAATCACCATTGAGCGGACTAACTTCTCTCCCTATAGTGCGGGGACCAGCCTGCGCGGCTTCCCACCACGACCAGTCTGCGGCCCCAGCTGGAGCCGGCCAAGGTGCAGGATCACTGCGTTGCTCCCGATGGGTTTGGCGGCAGCCAGCAATCGCGATCGGCGTCTCAGCTGTAGGCGGGCATTCGCTTGAGGGCCGTTCGGCTCAATAACGCTACTCTTAGGGAGGTAAGTCCCACATGACCACCGTTGATCGTCGCAAGTTCTTGGCAGGAACCGGGGCGGCCGGCGGCGCCGGGCTCCTGGGTAGCGTGGCCGCGCCGGCCATCGCGCAATCTGCCCCGGAGATCAAGTGGCGGCTAACGGCGAGTTGGCCAAAGTCGCTCGACACGCTCTACGGCGGGGCGGAGCATTTTGCCAAATACGTTGCGGAAGCAACCGACAACAAGTTTCAGATCCAAACCTTTGCCGCCGGCGAAATCGTGCCGGGCCTGCAGGCGACCGACGCCGTCTCGTCGGGCACGGTGGAGATGTGCCACACAGCCGCCTATTACCTGTGGGGCAAGGATCCGACCTTTGCGCTCAGCTGCGCGGTGCCCTTCGGGCTCAATCCGCGCATGCAGAACGCGTGGTGGATGGAGGGCGGCGATACGCTCATCAATGCCTTTTATGCCAAGCATAACATCGTTGGACTGCTGGCCGGCAACACCGGGGCGCAGATGGGCGGCTGGTTCCGCAAGGAACTCAACACGCCCGACGATCTCAAGGGCGTCAAAATGCGCATCGCCGGATTTGCCGGCGCGGTGATGGCCAAGGTCGGCGTGGTGCCCCAGCAGATTGCCGGCGGTGACATCTATCCTGCGCTCGAGAAGGGCACCATCGATGCCGCCGAATGGGTTGGGCCCACCGACGATGAGAAGCTCGGCTTCTACAAGGTCGCCAAGTTCTACTACTACCCCGGCTGGTGGGAAGGCGGCACGATGATCCATGTCCACGTCAACAAGCCCAAATGGGAGGAACTGCCCGCCACCTACAGGAACATTCTGCGGCTCGCGGCCGCGGAGGCCAACATCTTCACGCTTGGCCGCTACGATGCGCAAAACCCGCAGGCCTTGAAGCGTTTGGTCGCCAACGGCACCCAGCTCAGGCCCTTCTCGGAGGCGATCCTCGACGTCTGCTTCAAGTCCGCCAATGAGGTCTATGCCGAGATCAGCGGCAAGAACGAGGACTTCAAAAAGATCTGGGACTCGATCCGCGCCTTCCGCGGGGATCAGTACCTGTGGCTGCAGCTGGCGGACAACACCTACGACACCTACATGATGATCCAGCAGCGCAAAAAGACCCTGTGAGGCTGCGGCGACCATCGCCAGCGGTGGCGTGCAACAGCCAAAGCTCGGCAGCGTGCCACTGCGGCGTGCGAGGCCCGCTGCGCTCGCCGCGGTAATCCCGGGTACTTATGCGAGCCGGGCTCCTCAGACCGCACGGGCTCGAGCGCAGCAGCCGCGCGGAAAGGTGCCGGCAGGCCGCGCTCAAGCCTCGGACCGAGGGGCTAGGGGCCTCGGCCGCTCGGGCGCTCTCTCGCGCGCTCTCTGGGCGCAATCGACTGAGGCGGCTTGAGCGTTGAGGGCGGCGCTCTTGGGCTGCTGCGGCGCGGGACGTTGGGAAGGAGGAGCCATGAGCGTGAGCCGGGAGCACATTCTGGAGCGCCTGCGCCGGGTCAAAGGGCCCGACCTTGAAAGCAACATTGTCGACCTCGGGCTCGTCTCGGAGGTCCTCGTCAAAGACGGCCGCGTGTCGTTTTCCATCACCGTGCCGGCCAAGCGGGGCGCCGAGCTTGAGCCTTTGCGCCAGGCCGCAGAAAAGAGCGTGCGTGAGCTCGAGGGCGTCCGGCATGTGACGGCCGTGTTGACCGCCGAACGCGCCCGCGGGCCCGGTGCGGGCGGCCAGGCGCCCGAGAGCGAGCGCGTGCGCACGGCGCGCGCCAGGGCCGCGCAGACGGGGGCTCAGCCCCCCGCCCCTGCTGCTCCCGGATCGCGGCAAATTACCGAGGTTGCCGGCGTGCGGCACATGATTGCCGTGGCGTCCGGCAAAGGTGGCGTCGGCAAGTCGACGACGGCGGTCAACCTGGCCCTCGGCCTGCAAGCCTTGGGTCTCAAGGCGGGCATTCTCGATGCTGACATCTATGGTCCCTCCCAGCCGCGCCTGCTCGGGCTGACGGGGCGGCCGCAGGTGGCCGAGGGCAAGCGGCTGCGGCCGATGGAAGGTTTCGGTCTCAAGGCCATGTCCATGGGCTTTCTGGTGGATGAGGCCACGCCCGTGATCTGGCGCGGGCCCATGGTCGTCTCGGCGCTGACCCAGATGCTGCGGGACGTGGCTTGGGATGATCTCGACGTCCTCGTCATCGACATGCCGCCGGGCACGGGCGACGTGCAGCTCACCATGGCCCAGCAGGTTCCGCTCTCCGGGGCCATTATCGTCTCGACCCCACAGGACCTGGCCCTGATCGATGCCCGCAAGGGTCTCAACATGTTTCGCAAGGTCGACGTGCCGGTGCTCGGGATTATCGAGAACATGAGCACCTTCGTGTGCCCCCGCTGCGGTGAGCGCAGCGACATCTTCGGGCATGGCGGAGCCGAGCGCGAAGCCGACCGACTGGGCATCGCCTTTTTGGGCGGCGTGCCCTTGCACATGGAGATCCGCGAAAAATCCGACGCGGGCCAGCCGATCGTGGCCTCCAATCCCGATGGGGTTTATGCCTTGATCTACCGCGACATTGCCGCCAAGGCCTGGGAGCAGCTCGAATTGAGCCTCGCGCGCCGGCTGGAGCCGCCCAAGCTCTCAATCAGCACCGACCGCGGCGCCCTCGAGGTGGCCTTCGACGGCGCGCCGCCGGTCAGCCTCAGCGCCGAGATGCTGCGCGTCATGAGCCCCTCCGCCGAGGTGCAGGGTCACTCACCCGACCAGCGCGTGACCGTCGCGCGCAAGCGCACCGTGAAAATCAAGGAGTTGAAGCCCGTCGGCAACTATGCCGCGCGCATTGTCTTCGACGATGGCCACGATACCGGTCTCTACAGCTGGTCCTACCTGCGCACCCTGGCCGAGGAGCGCGATACGCGCTGGGCCGAGTACCTCTCGGCGCTGGCGCAAAAGGGCCTGAGCCGGGACTAGGCCAGGGGTTTGGGGGCCTCGGGTTTGGGCTGGGGCTCCGCGCCGGCCGGCGCCGCGGCCAGCGAGGCAACGTAAGCCGTGGCCATCCCATTGTCGCGCTGCCGGGTGGCGTCATCGACCACGCGCTCGGCGTAGGCGGGCAAGGCAAAGGCGCCGACATGCACCTGCGGCGTCCAGTATTTCAGCCCGCGCACACCCCGCTTCTTCTGGCGCTTGGCCAGCTGTTTGGCATCGACTTTGAGCACGTGCTTATCGTCGGTGGCCAGGTTCAGCGCGAAGGGCCCGCCGAAATAGCAGGGCTGCGTGCACAGGTAGGGGGCGACGCGCTTGAACAGCGAGGCGAATACCGCCGTCGTCGCGCCGAGGTGGTCCGGAAACAGAAACGGCAGGCCGTTCTGCGTCACGAGCACGCCCCCGCGCTTCAGCGCGCGCCGGCAATCCTGAAAGAATTCCCGCGTATGCAGGACCGCGCTCGGCCCGATCGGCTCGGAGCTGTCGACAATAATGGCGTCGAAGCGCTCGTCCGTCTCGGCCACGTACTTGCAGCCATCGGCAATGACGAGGTCGGTGCGTTTATCCTCGAAGGCCTCTCCTGGGATGCTCGGATAGTGTTGGCGCGCCGTGTCGATCACGGTGCGATCAATCTCGCACAGGGTGGCGCGCACCACGGAGGGGTGCTTCAGCACCTCGCGCAGCACGCCCCCGTCGCCGCCGCCGACGATGAGCACGCGCTTCGGCCGCTGCAAAGCCATCAGCGGCACGTGCGCCATCATTTCGTGGTAGACGAACTCGTCGGAGGTCGTGAGCTGGCACACCCCATCCAGCATCAAAACCGTGCCCCAGGTCGGGTTTTCGAAGATCACGAGGTGCTGGTGTTCGGTCTTGACCTCGTGCAGCACGCGCGAGGCCTCAAGCCGCACGCGCCAGTGGGGGTGGAAGGTCTCTTCGATCCAGCGATCCATGGGCAATCCTTCGCATGAAAATGCACGGGGCGCGCGCGCGCCAACGGCGGGCCGACGCAGTGCGCGCATAGCAAGGAGCGCGCGCCCGTCGCCAGCCGCGCGCCCCAACTGTTCCCAAAACCGAGCTCGCCTATGCCGCCTTCTTGGCCCTGCTGGAGCGCACCGGAACCTTCTTGGCGGCGGCGATCTCCCAGGTGCGCTCGCGGGCCGAATTGGCGCGCAGATGTTCCTTCACCACCGTCCTGTCCGGCTTGAACGCACCCTCGAGCACCGCAATCGTCGCATGCGGGTCGGCGTGGCCGCACATGAAGACGTCGAGGGCGGCGTAACCAACCTCGGGCCAGCTATGGATGCTGATGTGGCTCTCCGCCAGCACCGCCACCCCGGATACGCCGCCATTGGGCGTGAAGTGATGCAGGTGGATGTGCAGGAGCGTCGCGCCTGCCACCTCCACACACCGCTTCAGCGTTTCCTTGATGTGTTTGAGATCATCAAGCCGCTTGGCGCCAAACAAGTCTATGAGCAGATGCGTTCCGGCAAACCGTACGCCATCACGCTCAATGAAGTAGTCTTTCCTGTCGTCGTGCGCGCCTAGCGCGGTTTGACCATGATCTTCCTTTTGGGCGGTGCTTGAACGGGTCAAGTCCATCCCCAATTGGAAGAGGGAATCGGTGTAGGCCATTGGACCCCTCCCCAACCAGCAGATAGATAACCCGCTGCTGCCAAATCCGAGGGACTTGGAAGCAAACGGAACGCGTGATATGGGGCGAATCACCCCTGGGTGCAAGCAGAAATGTCGGCACCGGGGTATTTTTCTGCGACCAGGTTTAGCGTCGCCGCGTCCGCTGCTTGCAGAGCAAAGCTCTATTGCTTCTTGAGCAACTTTTCCAAGAGCTCCTTCGCCTTCGGCCGCTGCTGCGGATCGCCGCTCAATAGGCCCTTCACGGCGTCGCGCACTTCTGGCGAGTTGAGGTTCTTGCCGATCTGGCGGATCGCCTCGTTGGCCTGCTCGGAGGTGGCGATCCCCTTAAGGTCGGGCTTGAAGACGAGTCTCTCCCAAGGGCCCGCGACGTGCATGGGAATTTCGAGGTTCGACACCTTGATGACGGCGCCTTCGCTGGGCGCCGTTTCGGCAAACTTGAGGCGCACAGAAAAGTCGGCGCTGCGCTCGATGAGATTGCTGCTGCCGCTACCGCTGACCCGCATGTAGGGCCCAACCAGGCGCAGATCTTGTGTCTCGGCCACGCCGTTGTTGATCAGGAACGTTCCCGCCAGCTCGCTAAACGGCGTCTTATCCTGGGGCGCCACCTCCAGCCGATGGAAATGGGCCTGCTCGATGGCGCGCAGGATCTTGGCGATGTCGATGCCGGAGAACTCGCCGTTGCCAATCGCCAGCTCGGCCTTGCCCTTGAGCGTCTCGATGATCTTGCGCTCGCTTTCGCCCTTGCCGGCCAAACTCAAGGTCATTTTGCCGCGCCCGGTCAGCCACTCCAAGCCAAGGGCATCCTTCAGCAGCGGCCGGTAGGAAACGTTGTCGAGGACAAGGTCGGCGCTGGTGGCGGGCCCGGCAGCTGAGCCATCAAAGGTCAACACGCCGCGCCCCCGGCCGCCGTAGAGCAGGCTGTCCTTGAGCGTCAAGGCGGCCACGCTATCCTTGAGGCTGAGCCCCAGCTCACTTTGACCGGTCTCGAGCTCCCGATAGCGCAGCCGGTCAACGACCAAGCCGACGTCGGCATCGGCCAATCTGAGCATGGCAAAATCGATCGGCGCCTCGCTCCAGAGGGCGCGCCCGGCGCGCCGCTTGCCGGGGGTGGCGGTCGCAGCCGGCGCGCCCGTGGGCGCTGGCTCGGCTTCGGTGCTGGCGGAGCCCTTCGCGTCCGCGGCCCCAACGGGCGCGCCCCCGCGCAGCAAGAGCCGGCCAAGATCGAGTTCGCTGGCGCGCAGCGCGCCGCTGAGGTAGGGGCGGGCGCGCTCGGTCTCCAGTTCAAGGTTGCCGGAGAGCGTGCTGCCGCCGAGGCTGCCCGTGATATCGGCCAACCGCAAGCGGCCCTTCTCCAGGCTGAGCCCGGCCGCCACCTCGACGTCCCCGGCATCCCCGGCGGCGGCGTGGCGGTCGAGCCATTGGACGAGCGCCTTGAGCGAGGCAGCCTTGAGGCGGGCCTTGCCGTCAAGGCTGGCGTCTTGGCCGAGCGCAAGCGTCCCATCGTAGGAGGTCTCGAGCAGAGGCGAGCTGAGCGTCAGCGCGATGCGCCCGCGCTCGCCCAGGAAGAGGGCGCGCGCGGGCGAGATTTTGCCGTCGAAGCTAAGCTTTTCCCCATTCCAGGCGAGGCTGCCTTTGCTGAGGAGCGGGCCGTCGGGGTCGGCCAGCGACAACTTCAGATCGATGGCCTTGACCTCTTTGGGCGCGCCCCGGCGCTCGTCGTGATAGCGCAACGTGCCATCGCGGATCTCAACGTTCTCCAACCTGAGCCGGTCGATGGCGCTTCGCACGCCTTGATCCCTGGTCGCGTGCGCGCTCGGTCCCGCTTCCGGCGCGCGCTGCGCGCCGGTGTTGCCTGCCGCCGCCGTGGCGGCCGCGGCGCTTGTTGGCGTCGCGAACGCCCAGTTGCGTCGGCCCTCGGCATCGATCCGGAGCGCGATCGTTGGGCGCACCAGCAAGAGCCGCTTGACCGCGAACTGGCGCGACAGCAGGGCCATCAGCGGCACGTCGATGGCGAAGGTCTCCGCGCTGAGGAGCGCACCCCCTCCCATGCCCGGCGGCTCCGACAGGGACACCTCGCCGAGGTGCACCGAGACCTGCGGCAAAAGCGAAATGGAGGTGGGCCCCGCAATCACCAGGTCGCGGCCCGAATGCGCCTTGACCTGCTGAACCAGTTGCTCGCGCACGAAGTCAACGGGCGCAGCGATCACCAAAAAGGTCAGGGCGGCGACGAGCACGCAGGCAAACGCCAGGAGCACGTAGCCCGCCAGGGCGGGCCAGCGCCGCCGGCGCCGGCGCGGCCTGACGTGGGGCGCCGGCTCGCCAGCACGCGGCAGTGGCGGGGGACGGCCGGGACCAAGACGGCGGGGCTGGCCAGCATCGTGCCGCAGCTCGGCTCTGGGCCTGGAATGATCTGTCATGCGCGCGAGCGGACGGTTGCAACCTCATCCATCTTCGGCCCGGACAAGGCCGGCCGCAAGCTCAGGGCAAATTGTGTCATCGCCACGTCAACCGAATCGGGGCGGGCTGACTTTTTATGCGCGCTCCCGAGCCGGGGAACCATCACGTCTCCGTCATCGCCAGGCCACGCGCGGCGTTCAAGCCTTGTCCTGGGGATGGGCAGCTTTGCTATGCTGGCCGCGGCTTGCCTCTGTTTTCATCCCCTGTGGAGCACCTTTATGGCCTACGTCACCTGCCTGGTGTGCCTGCTCCTTGGCCTTTTTGTCGCCACCCCCGCCTCAGCCGCGCCGCCCGTTGACCGCTGTCTTGCCGTCTCGGAGGCGCCGCGCGCCTTTCAGCGCGTTGCCGTTCGCCAGGTGGTGCTGCAGCCCAACGAAGTGCGCCTCAATTTCGTGGGCCATTCGACCTGGCTGATCGAGAGCGCCGGCGGCGTCAGGATTGCCACCGACTACAATGATTATGTGAGGCCTGAGGTCGTGCCGGACATCGCCACCATGAATCGGGCGCATACCACGCACTACTCGAATTTTCCCGATCCCGGCATCAAGCAGCTGCTGCGCGGCTGGAACCCCGAGGGCGGTCCCATCAAACACGACATCACGCTCCTCGACGTGCGCGTGCGCAACGTGCCCACCAACATCCGCGACTGGAGCGGCGGGCACGTGCCCTACGGCAACTCGATCTTTATTTTCGAGGTGGCGGGCCTCTGCATCGGCCATCTCGGTCACCTGCATCACACGCTGACCGATCAGCAATTGGCCGAGATCGGCCAGCTCGACGTGGTGATGGTGCCGGTCGATGGCAGCTATACCATGGACGTGGGCGGCATGGTGGAAGTGCTCAAGGCCTTGCGGGCGCGGCTGATCCTGCCCATGCACTACTTTAATCCGTTTACCCTGCAGCGCTTTTTGGCGCGCCTTGGCGACGAATTCCCGGTCGAGACGGCGAAGCTGCCCACCATCGTGGTCTCGCAGCCGACGCTGCCCACTGAACCAAAGGTGCTGGTGCTGCCGGGGCAGTAGCCGGCCGCGGCGGCCGGCACGGGCTCGTGAGGTCGTGCCGGCGGCTCAGGCGCCAGGGTAGCGCTCGGCAAATTGCCGCTCCGCCTCCTCCTGCCAACCGCGCGCGTCCGCCTGGTACTGAGGGCCCTCCCAACCCCGATGCTCGCCCCGCGCATAGCATAACGCGTTGCGATGATAGAGCATGGCGTTGATGCGATTGGCGATGAAGTTGTTGGCTGTGCGCACGACCTTGGCCGGTGTGCCCATCACGACCGAATTGGGCGGAATGAGCGTGCCGTCGGCGACGAAGCTGTGGCCCGCGACGATGGAATTCTCGCCGATGACGACGCCCTCCATGATGGTGGCGCCAATCCCGATCAGACAATGATCGCCGATCTCGCAGCCGTGCAGAACCACGCGGTGCGTAATCGAGCAATAATCGCCAATGATGGTGGGCCGGTGGTAGCCGACGTGCACCATCACGTGGTCCTGCAGGTTGGAAAAGCGGCCGATGCGGACGCGCTGGCTTTCGGCGCGGATGACCGCGCAGGGCCAAAGGCTCGCGCCCTCGCCGATCTCCACGCCGCCAAAAATTGAGGCGCTGGCATCGATATAGGCCGCTTGCGGGAAGCGTGGACTGCCGGGCATCGTCTACAAGTCCAGGTTGTGAGCAACTTTACTTAGCACGCGGCCCTCGGCTTGACATTGTCGTCCGCCAAGAGTGAAGCGGAGGCGAGGATTGGTACGAGGACACTAAGGCGTCATGGCCCAAAGCAATGGAGCGCGCGCACGCTTGATCGAGATCGTCCGAAAACGATCGTTTTCCCGGGGACAAGAGACCACGCTGGTCTCGGGCCGCTCCTCCAACTTCTACTTTAATATGAAGCCCTCGATGCTCGACCCGGAAGGGGGGCATTTGATGGCCTCCCTGATCCTGAATGAGCTCAAAGGTGCCGATATTGACTTGATTGGCGGCTTGGAGATGGGCGCCGTGCCGCTCGCCGTGGCCGTAGCCGTAACCAGCCAGATTACCGGTTGGCCGCTCCGGGCTTTTTTTGTGCGCAAGCAGGCCAAAGAGCACGGTGCCAGGAAACTGATCGAGGGTCTGGCGCCGCAGGAGAGCCTTGTGGGCAAGCGTGTGATCGTGCTGGAGGACGTGACAACCACCGGCGGTTCGGCGCTGAAGGCCATTGAGGCCCTCAGGGCCGAGGGCGCCGTGATCGTGGGCGCGATATCGGTGGTGGACCGGCAGGAAGGCGCCGAGCTCGCCTTCAAGGCCGCCGGTATTCCCTTCACCGCCCTTTTGACCGCGGCCGATTTTCTGTGAGCGTGCCATGCCGGCAGCCCCTAGCCTCAGTCACGTCTGTGACCTCGACGTCAGCGTGGGCCCGATCCGCGAGCTGGGCGCCATGCCGCGCGGGCGCCGGCGCTTCGTGCCGATCTTGGGTGGTAGCGTTGCGGGCCCTCGCCTGGTCGGCGAGGTGTTGCCAGGTGGGGCCGACTGGCAGATTGGCCGCGCCGACGGCATCTTGGAATTGGTGGCGCGCTACGCGATCCTGACCGCGAGTGGCGTGGAGATCGCCGTCACCAACCGCGGCCTGCGGCGGGCGCCCCCCGACGTCATGCAGCGCCTGGCCCGCGGCGAGCCGGTTGATCCCGCCCTCGTCTATTTTCGCACCGTGCCCACCTTCGAGGCGCCCGCCGGTGCCTATGACTGGCTGAACCGCAGCCTGTTTGTCGCCTCAGCGGCGCGGCTGCCGGACAAGGTCAGGCTCAGCGTTTTTGAGGTCGGCTAGCGCCCGCGGTCGGGCCAGACGCTGCCCGCCGTCGGGTCATAAAGTTGCCCCAGGCCCGGCGCCAGGCTGTAGACTTCCAAAACACAACAATCGACGCTCGGTTCTGGGAGGTTTGCCATGGCAACGGACGCCGCAGCCCGCAATGCCGCCATTGATCGGATCCTCGCGCGCGCCGCCGAGGCCGGTGACGTGCCGGGCGTGGTGGCCATGGCCACCGATCGCCATGGTCCCATCTACGAGGGTGCCTTCGGTCAGCGGGTGCTGGGCGAGCCCGCGGCGATGGGCCTCGACAGCGTGGCCTGGATCGCCTCCATGACCAAGGCGATCACCGGCGCGGCCGCCATGCAGCTCGTGGAAAAAGGCAAGCTCGACCTCGATGCCCCGGCGTCCGGCGTGGTGAGCGAGCTCAATGAGGCGCAGGTGCTGGAGGGCTTCGATGCCGCCGGACAACCGAAGCTGCGCCCGCCCAAGCGGGCGATCACGCTGCGCCACCTTTTGACCCACACGGCCGGCTTCGGCTACGAGATCTGGGACAGCGATATTGTCGCCTATCAGGCCGCGAAGAACGTGCCAGGCATCATCAGCTGCCAGAACGCGGCGCTCACGACGCCGCTGCTCTTCGATCCGGGTGAGAAGTGGTACTACGGCATCAACATTGATTGGGCCGGCAAAATGGTCGAGGCGGTCAGCGGCCAACGGCTCGGCGCCTACATGCGCGATAATCTGTTCGCACCACTCGGGATGACGAGCACTGCCTTCAAGATTACGCCGGCCATGCGCGAGCGCTTGGCCAAGATCCATCAGCGCGGCGATGACGACAGTCTGACGCCGCAGCGCGACCTCGAGATCCCGCAGGACGCCGAGTTCGATATGGGCGGCGGCGGTCTTTATTCCACCGCGGGTGACTATCTCAAATTTGTGCGCATGATCCTGAACCGCGGCAAGGCGAACGGCACTGAAGTCTTGCGGGCCGACACGGTCGATCAGATGTGCTGTAACAATATGGGGCCAGCGCGCGTGTGCCTGCTCAAGACGGTGGCGCCGGGGCTATCCAACGATGCCGAATTCTTCCCCGGCCTGAGCAAGACCTGGGGTTTGACATTCCAGATCAACGACGAGATCGCGCCGACGGGGCGGCCCGCCGGCGGCCTGATGTGGGCCGGCCTCGCCAATTCCTATTACTGGATCGATCCCAAGACGGGGATCGGCGGGGTCTACCTCACGCAGGTGCTTCCCTTCGCCGACAAGAAGGCGTTGCCGCTCTACTATGCCTTCGAGACGGCTTTCTATTCCTAAAGCGGCCGCCAGGTTCGCGTGGCCCGTGCGGCAGTGACTGGAAGTGGGGCGGGCCCCCGTGCCATTCTGGTGGCCCGCGGTGGCCGAGCGCCCCAAAGCCCGCGCGTGGGCCTGGGAGGCCCGGCGGCTTTGACCCGTTCAACGCTTCTACGGACGATCGACCATGCCCACTGCCAATGCGCCGCGCTTTGCCACGCAGTCGTTGCACGCTGGCCAGCGCCCCGATCCGGCGACGGGCGCGCGGGCCGTGCCGATCTACCAGACCACCTCTTATGTGTTCGACGATACCGAGCACGCCGCGGGCCTCTTCAACCTGGAGCGCGCCGGGCACATCTATTCGCGCATTTCCAATCCCACCACGGCCGTGCTCGAGGAGCGCATCGCCGCGCTCGAAGGCGGGGTCGGCGCGGTGGCGACGGCAAGCGGTCAGGCGGCGCTGCACCTGTTGATTGCCACCCTGATGGGGGCAGGAGGTCACATCGTGGCCTCGGCGCGGATCTACGGCGGCTCGCACAACATGTTCCAGCACACGCTGCCGCGCTTCGGTATCACCACCACCCTGGTCGACCCGCGCGAGCCCGAAAGTTTCGCGCGCGCCATCAGGCCCGAGACGCGGCTTCTGTTCGCCGAAACGCTCGGCAATCCGGGTTTGGAGGTGCTGGACACGGCCGCCGTTGCCGAGATAGCGCACCGCGCGGGGCTGCCGCTGGCGATCGATTCGACCTTCACGACGCCCTACCTGTGCCGCCCCTTCGAGTTCGGGGCCGACCTCGTCATGCATTCGGCCACCAAGTTTCTGGGCGGCCATGGCGTGGCGATCGGCGGCCTCATCATCGACCGCGGCGCCTTCGATTGGGCCGCGGGGGACAAGTTTCCGACCATGACGGAACCCTATGCCGGCTATCACGGCATCGCTTTTGCCGAGGAGTTCGGGCCCGCCGCCTTCATCATGCGTGCCCGCGCCGAAGGCTTGCGTGATTTTGGCGCGTGCATGAGCCCCAGCACCGCTTTCTACCTCCTGCAGGGCATTGAAACGCTGCCCGTGCGCATGGCCCGCCACGTCGCCAACGCCGAGGCCGTGGCCCGCCACCTCGAGGGCCACGCCGCCGTGGCCTGGGTCAAATACCCCGGTCTTGCGAGCCATCCCGACCATCGCCTGGCGCAGCGGCTGCTGCCCAAGGGGGCCGGGGCGATTTTAAGCTTCGGCATCAAGGGCGGCCGCAGCGCGGGTGCCAAGCTGATCGAGCGCCTCAGGCTGTTCTCGCATTTGGCCAATGTCGGCGATGCCAAGTCGTTGGTCATTCATCCGGCGAGCACCACGCATCAACAGATGAGCTCCGCTGAGCTCGCCAACGCCGGCGTGGGCGAAGAGCTGGTCCGCCTGTCGGTTGGCTTGGAGGATGCGCAAGACCTGATCGATGATCTCGATTCTGGGCTGGCGGCATCGCAAAAGGGGTGAGCGGCATGCAGCTTGTCGTTGACGGCCGGCGGGCCTACGCCGCCACGGGCGGGCGTCCCTTCGATGCCAAGATGCCCGTCACCGTCTTTATTCATGGCGCCGGCCAGGACCACACCAACTGGCAGCTCCCGGCACGCTGGTGCGCCTGGCACGGCCAGGCCGTGCTGGCCGTCGATCTGCCGGGGCACGGTCGCTCCGAGGGGCCGCCGCTGGCAACGGTTGCGGAGCTGGCCGCCTGGATCGGCCGCCTGCTTGCCACGGTGGAGGCCGAGCAGGCGACGCTCGTAGGCCATTCCTTGGGCAGCGCGATTGCGCTCGAAGCCGCCGCCCTCATCGCCGACCGCGTGCGCCGGCTTGTCTTGCTCGGCGCGGCGGCGGCGCTGCCGGTCAACGCCGAACTCCTGCGGGCCGCGCGCCACGCCCCGGCCGAGGCGCACCGCCTGATCACCGCCTGGGCGCTCGGCCCCGACGCCAAGCGCGGCGGCAATGCCGTGCCGGGCCTATGGCTCAGTAACGCCAGCCTCGCTTTATTGGCCCGCAACGCGCCCGGTGTGCTCGCCGCCGACTTCGAGGCCTGCAACCGTTGGACCTCCGGGCCGGCGGCTGCGGCCCGCGTGCGCTGTCCGACCCTGATCGTCATCGGCGCCAACGATGTGATGACCCCGCCGCGCGCCGGGCGTCAGCTCGCCCAGCAAATTGCCGGGGCCGAGACCGTGACGATTGCCAACTGCGGTCACACCCTGATGGCTGAGGCGCCCGATAAGGTCCTCGATGCTCTCATGCAATTTTTTGCGCCGCGCCGCGCCGCCTAAGCCGCCAGCGGTTCGGCCGCCCGCGTGGGCCGCGGCAGCCGTATCGGCCGTGCCGGCGCGGCCGGCGTCGGCTGCGCCCGCGGCATCACAGTGACGAGGTCCGCGATCAGGCGATTGAGCGCGTATTCGGCCGCATCGATGTGTCGGCCGGCCTTGGCATGGAAGGCTGAGGCCGCCTCGACGCCGGCGAGACCCGCCTCGACGATGGCGGCAACCGACGACCAATGGCTGTCCCGCGTGGGCACGGCGGCGGTTGGCGGCGGCGCGCTGGTCGCGTTGCGGAGTGGCGGCGCGCCGCGCGCCTGGTACCTGGCGAGTGCGGCGAGCGCCTGAGCGCGTTTGCGTTTTGCGCGGGCGCGTCCCCAGGCCTGGCGCATTTTGGCGAGCGCAATTCCAATTCCGTAAAGCAACAGTGTAATAACGACGCACAACCAACTGGCCACAATGTACCAGTCGCCCTGCTCGAGCTGGGACGTAAACTGCATTTGCTGAAGTCCGCTCTATTTCCCCGCACCACCCCCGCCGGCGTTGCCGATTGCCCGTTTTCTTCTCGGAAAACCTTGCAATCTGAAGCAACTATAGGCCAGATTTCGACCAGGCTCAGATATTGAACTTAACAAAGGATTAATGCCAAGGGCTGCGCGCCAGAATGGAGCGTCATCAGGCTTGCAAAGTCGGTATCGATATACGATTTCTGAAAATCGCGTCCAAACTGAGGCGCAGCGCAGGTTTATTCCAGCGTGTACGGCCAATCGACGTTTTTCATTGCGCCGATCCGCTCTTATTGTGCAACGCCGATCAACCGGCGCACGTCGGCCGGGGTGAGGCCCTGGCGCCGCAGCTGTCCCAGACTCGTCGCAGCCGCGCTCTTGGCGAGCTTGCGGCCCTCGGCGTCGGTGATGAGGCGATGGTGGTGATAGAGGGGTTGGGGGAGGTCGAGGATGAGCTGCAGCAGCCGATGCAGGTCGGTTGCCGCGAAGAGGTCGCGTCCGCGCGTGACGTGCGTCACGCCTTGCCAGGCGTCATCGACGACGACCGCCAAGTGGTAGCTTGTGGGCACGTCTTTGCGCACCAGGACGGCGTCGCCCCAGCGCTCCGGGTGCGCCGGGATCGGGCGGGCCGCCCCGGCCGCGTCAAGTTCCATGAAGGTCAAGGGCGCGCCGCCGAGCCTGGCTCGGGCCGCGGCCAGGGCCCGGCCCATGTCGAGGCGCAGGGCGAAGCGCTCGCCTTTGCCCTTGCGCGCGGCGGTCTCGGCGGAGGGACGGTGGCGGAAGAGCCCCGGGTAGAGCGGCGCGCCATCGGGATCCAATTGATCATCGCCTGCCGCCTCGGCAATCTCGGCGCGCGTGGCAAAGCAGGGATAGATGAGGCCCATGGCCTCGAGGCGCGCAGCGGCCTGCCGATAGGCGGCGAAGCGCTGCGACTGGTACAGCACAGGCTCGGGCCAGGTGAGCCCAAGCCAGCGCAAGTCCTCGAAAATGCCGGCGATGAATGGAGCCCGCGTGCGGCCAACGTCGATATCTTCGATGCGCAGCAGAAAGCTACCCCCGAGCGCTTGAGCGCGCTCGAAGCCGATGAGGGCCGAGAGCGCGTGCCCAAGATGCAATTCCCCGTTGGGACTGGGCGCAAACCGGAAGACTGGGCGTGGCTGCATGACGTCCGTGCAGGGGGCGCGTCACCTGCGGGGCGCCCTCCCGTTCGCTCCTCAAGCTTGCGTCAAACCTATTCCCACCGCTACACCAAAGACGCGCCTTAGCCATCGGCGCGTCCTCGATGGAGCAACTTTGCGTGCGCGGCACGGCTAACAGCGGCGGCAAGCGGCACGAACGCGCCGGCAAAACCCAGGCGGTGTCCGCGCACCCGACGCAGGGGAAGCCGGGCGCGCGACGGGGAACGCCGCCGTTGCCGCGGATCATTGGTAGCGACGCGGATGTGCGCGAGGGCGTGCGGGTGCTGCGCCGCCGCTGCCCCACCATGCGCATGGTGCATGATGCCGCCGGGGATCCGCCGTTGCGTCGGCGTCCGGCGGGCTTTGAGGGTTTGGCCCGCATTATCGTGGGCCAGCAGCTCTCGGTGGCGAGCGCCTCGGCGATCTGGCTGCGTACCTTGAACCTGTGCCAGCCCTTCGCACCCGCGGGGCTGCAGGCGCTCGACGATGCCGTGCTGGTGTCGGCCGGGTTATCCCGTGCCAAGATTCGCACCTTGCGCGCGATCTCGGTGGCGTTGAGCAACGGTCTCGACCTCAGCGCGCTCGAGGCCCAGAGCGATGCCGAGATTGCGCGCGCGCTGACGGCGATCAGCGGCATCGGGCCCTGGACGGCCGACATCTACATTATGTTTTGTCTCGGCCGTGGCGACGGTTTTGCGGCGGGCGACCTCGCCTTGCAGATTGGCGCGCAACAGGCACTCGGCCTCAAAGCGCGGCCCAGTACGGAAGAACTGCTGGCCATCGCCGAGCGCTGGCGACCCTGGCGCGGGGTGGCGGCGCGGCTCTTGTGGAATTATTACGCGCATTTGAAACGGACGGGCAGGGCGACACCGGTCTAATGGCGTTCGGCATGAGCAACGCGCTCGATGGACCGCGCCTGCCGCCCGCGAGCGGCCGGGCCACGGCGCTCGTGGTGCTGCTGCACGGCTATGGGGCGAACGGCGATGACCTGATCGGGTTGGCGCAGGGCTGGCGCGCGCGCCTGCCCGGGGCGGCCTTCGCGGCCCCGAACGCTCCCGAAAGCATTCCGGGGATGATGGGGGCGCTGCAGTGGTTTGCCCTCACCTTGCGTGATCCGCACGAGTTCTGGCAGGGCGTGGTTGCCGCGGCGCCTGGCGTTGATCGCTTCATCGATCAGGAGCTGGCGCGGCTCGGCATCGGCGCCGATCGCCTGGCCCTCGTCGGCTTCAGCCAGGGCACCATGCTGGCGCTCCACGTGGGTGTGCGCCGGGGCAAAGCGCCCGCCGCGATCGTCGGCTATTCCGGGCTGCTGGCGGGTCCTGAGCGGCTGAGTGAGAGCCGGGCGGCGCCCCCCGTTCTGCTCGTGCACGGCGAAGCTGATGACCTCATTCCCGTCGAGGCGCTGCATGTGGCGCGTGAACAGTTGGCCGCCCGGGGCGTTCCTGTTGAGTGGCACGTGCGGCCGGGCCTTGCGCACGGCATCGATACGGGCGGGGCGTGGCTCGGGGCGCACTTCCTCGCAGCGGCCCTGACGGCCTGAGGCATGGGCCACCGCATGGCCGCGTTTTTGCCTGTGTTTTCAAGCAGACGCCGGTGCCTTCACAGGCCCGACATGCACAGCTAGTATGGCCCCGCTCAGCGAGCCAGGGACGTTGATTCGGGCCCCAGACATGGTCGTGAGATCGGAGCTGTGAACGCATACGCTGCCGCGCCGGAAAACTTTCCGGCCCTCGTCCTCAATGCCGACTTCCGCCCCTTGAGCTACTATCCGTTGTCGCTCTGGAGCTGGCAGGAATCGGTCAAGGCGGTGTTTTTGGAGCGCGTCAACATCGTCTCCGAGTACGAGCGCTTTGTGCGCAGCCCCTCCTTCGAGATGCGGCTGCCGAGCGTGGTATCCCTGAAGACCTACGTAAAGCCCGCGCTTTATCCGGCCTTTACGCGTTTCAACGTGTTCTTACGCGACCGCTTTGCCTGCCAGTACTGCGGGGCCAAGGACGATCTGACCTTCGATCACTTGGTCCCACGCTCGCGCGGCGGACAGACGCGATGGGATAACGTGGTGACGGCCTGCGCGCCCTGCAATTTGAATAAGGGCGGGCATTTCGCGCACCACGCCGGCATGCAGCCGCGGCAGATGCCCTACCGGCCCACGGTGTTCGAACTGCACCGTAATGGCCGCTTGTTCCCGCCCAATTATTTGCACCAAAGCTGGCTCGACTACCTCTACTGGGACACCGAACTCGAGCCGTAAACGCGCCGGCCAAGGGCGGAGCTCAGTTGCGCTCAGGCCGCCTTGCGCTGCGCGCTCATGCACAAGGCCTCGGCGATGCGGCTGACCGAGGTATTCCAGTCGGGCGTTCCCTCGGCGGGCAGGTCGAAGGCGCTCAACGCCTCGGCGGCGCTGCCACCGTCGCGAAAAATGCGCGCGCAGGCCTGGCGCGCATAGTCCATCGCCAACTGCCATTGCATCGGATTCACGTGGCGGGGGAACATCTGTGACACCTTCCGTGTTTGTGATTTGTTGTAAGCTTGAGCTGCAGCGAGTAGCAGGCGCATCCAGCGTCTCGGTTTCACGACGCAAAACCGTGTCACGCGAAACCTTTGTTGACTTTGGTCTGTCGCACGCTGGATGCGCCTGCGGCAGGGACGGCGGAGCAGGCCATCCCTAGTCATCCTCACCTCGGCCGCTCGGCCGGGCTACTCCTTGGCGCGGCGGAGGCAGCGACCGCACGATTGCCGCTGCCGCGTCACTCAGGGCCACCCAGGAGGGACCTGGTCGAGCTGGCAAACACGAATACGTTTGAACAGACATGGGGACGCTGCTCCTCAACGCTTTTCTGACCGGGGCCCGCCAGGCCGGCGAGCCGCGCCGTCAAACGCGCACATCTCTTTGCGGCTACGGCTCGCCTTAACTCTGCCAGGGCGGGCCCGATGCTTGGTTTGGGGGACTGGGCGAACTGAGACGCAACCAGACGCTTGGGAACGCAACGCAACGAACTTGGCTCACGCACCCAGGGACTACGCCAGACCTTCGGTCCATCCGGGCCAACCCTCGAAGCGAGAGAAGAACGCAACAACGCCGGCTTCGACTCGATCACAGGGTCGTGAGCTGTGGACAAACGCAACGCAACGCGGGGCAGGACAACGCGGCCACGGGGAACACTGGGACGCATACTCACCTCACCGACGTTCACATTGTGTTCCAGGCCGGGCTCTATAAACAACCCTGATTTGTTTCTTGTTTGGCACAGCCGAGGCAGAAAAGAGGCCGGCGCCGATGTCCAACATAAAATCGATCTTGACGTCTCCTCTTCAATGCGATGCGGCGCGGAGCGATTCGCTCACCGCCGGCGCATCGGCGAGATGAGAAAGGCGAACGCTATGGTGGACTTCCTCGCCTCGGGGCCGTCGCGTCCCACCGCGCGCTATGTGTGCGCGCACGGCGCCGGGGCTGGCATGGCGACGGCATTTCTGGCGGCGATGGCGGCCGCGCTCGCCGAACAGGGGATTGCCACCTTACGCTTCGAGTTCGCCTACATGGCCGCGCGCCGCGCGGGCGGCGCGCGAAAGCCGCCGCCGCGGGCGGAACGGCTGATGGATGAGTACCTGGCGGCGGCGCGGGCGGCGCCCAGGGACGCGCCGCTCTTCATCGGGGGCAAATCCATGGGCGGGCGCGTGGCGAGCCTGGTTGCCGACCGCCTTTGGGACGAGGGGCTGATCGCGGGGCTGATCTGTCTCGGCTATCCCTTCCATCCACCCAACCGACCCGCCGAGTTGCGCACGGCGCACCTGAAGGCCCTGCGCTGTCCCGCGCTCATTGTGCAAGGCGACCGCGATCCGTTTGGCAGCCGCGCCGAGGTCGAGGGCTATGCCCTCTCGCCGGCCATTCGCCTCGCCTGGGCCGCCGACGGCGATCATGATTTGGGCCCGCGCGGAGCCTCCGGCCACACGCGTCGGGGCAACCTTGCGGCGGCGGCGGCGACGATTGCCGCCTTTTGCCGCAACGATGCCTAGGAAAACTGAGCCCACCGCGCACTGAGACTTATGGGTGGCGATCGCTCAGTTCAGGCGTGCCATGGCCTTGCGCTCGATCAGCGCGAAATCGATTTCGGCGCCAATGCCCGGCGTGGTCGGGCAATGCGCGAGGCCATCCTTGCCGATCACAATATCGTTCTGGACCCCATACTTGTGCGCGCCGTGCGGCAGCAAGACCTCGAAGTAGGTCGTGTTGGAAATCGCGCAGGCGAAGTGGAGCTGCGCCATGTTGTTCAGCGAATTGCCGCCGTGGTGCACCTCGTAGTTCATATGGAAGGCTTCGGCCAAATGCGCCGTCTTGAGCATGGTGGTGAGCCCGCCCTTTTGCGGAATGTCGCCGCGCAGGTAGTCGGTGGCGCGCTCGGTCAACCACACGGCGTAGCTGCCGATATCGCCCGCGGGGTATTCGGTGGCGAGGATCGGGATATCGAGCTTTTGCGCGAGCTTCACGTAGGAATAGATGTCCTCCTCGTTGAGCGGGTCCTCGTACCATAAGAACCCGAGCCGCTCGATGGCGCGACCCACCTTGAGCGCCTCGGGATAGCGATAGCTCCAGGTGGAATCGAGCATCAAGGTGTAGTCCTCGCCGACCGCCTTGCGCACGGCTTCGCACACCTTGATATCCTCGTCGGCACCGTGCGGCGGATGGATCTTGTAGGCCTTCCAGCCATCCGCCCGGAATTGCGCCGCCTCCTCGGCGTAGGCGGCGACGCTGTCGAGCACTTGGCTCGAGGCATAGGCGCCGATGGCTGAACGCGTCGTGCCCAAGAAGGCGTTGAGCGGCATGCCCGCCGCCTTGGCGGCGATGTCCCAGAGCGCGGTGTCGCAGGCACCGATGGCGCGCAATCCCGTATGCCGCTGCCGGCCGCGCATGGCGGCGTGGAGCTCCTCGCGCCCGAGCGGGTCCTTGCCCAATAAAAGAGGCTTGAGAAACCGGATCAACCCGCCGGCATCGGTCTCGGCCGGGTTGGTGGCGGAGCCCAGAAAGGCATGGCCGTCGATCCCCGCATCGGTGCGAAGCCGCAATAGCCCCAGGCTGCTGCGCCCCGACAAATTTTGCGTGCCCTGGGTATATTTCGTTGCTGGAATGTCGTCCCACGCGAACAGGGTGAGCTCGACGGCGTCGATCTTCATGCGTGTCACCTCTTCGAAGGGGTCCGCGACAGGCCTCATCGGGCGCTCAAGCTGCGGGGACCGATCGCGCCAGAGCCTAGCGCGGGGATGCGCGGTCTGTCGCCGTTGAATTTGCCGTCCGTTCGGGCGCGCGCCCCGCTTTTTTTGCTCAGCCGCGGTCGACGCGAAAGGCGCCGTAGCGCATGCCGAAGTAGGCAAAGAGCGTGGCAAAGAGCGATGAGACAACGAGCGCGATCAGCGGTTCGGCCGCCGGCCATAAGAGGAGGATCAGCACGAAGAGCCCGTAATTGACGGCGGCAACACTCCAGCCCACCACGGCATAGCGCAAGAATTCGGCGAGGCTCGGCGGCACGCGCAAGGCAAACGTGAAGCTGCGGTGCGCCAGCCAGCCGACCAGCATGGCGAGCGAAATGGCAAACAGGCGCGCGAGGATGGGATTGAGGCCCATCAGCACGGTCAAGGTCTTGAGCGTGATGGCATCGGCCGTGAAGGCAAGGCCGCCCGACAGCAGAAAGGCCAGGCCATGCCGCAGTCGGCGGCGCCTGGCGCTGGTGCTGTCGCGGCCGATCCCCTGCATGGCGTTAGAACCGCACGCTGGCCCAGTCGACCGGAGGACCGTCGGGGCTGCGCGCGGGTCGCCAGATCAGCTGTGGCAGCGCGCGGTCAGCCATCAGGGCCTCGTATTCCATGCGCCGACGCTGGCTGACCCCATCGCCGTGGGCGGGCTCGGCGTCGGGGTGTCCCGGGTGGCACATGATGATCGGACGCGGGCCGAGCTTGCTCAAGGCTTGCGCGAATTCGGTGGCGTAAGGGACCTTCAGGTCGAAATTGGAAAAGCCGGAAAAGCCCTCGTTGCTGGGCAGGCCACGGCGCTTGGCCGCCGCCCGGAAACCGAGCGCCAGGCCGGCCACCAGCGCCGCCTTGGCCTTCGCGGTGGATCGCGTGGCGATCGCCTCCCAGCTGTCGCTTGGGTCCCGCACCAGCGGGGATAGCGTCGGATAGCGCCGCGCCAGCGTGTCGAGCACCACCTCGCGGATGCCGGGCAGAACGTGGACGTGGTGATGGCCGTCGACTTGGTCGGGCGGGAATCCCAGGCCACGCTCGAAGTGATCGAGCTGCCGTTCCAGTTCGGCCTCAAGTTCGGTCCGGTCCACGAGCCCGAGCAGGCTGGTCCCCACCAATTTGCCGAGGCTCGGCAGGCTCCCTGTCGGGGCGAGCCGCGGCATCGGCCCCAACGGCGCGCCAAGGGTGAGGTTGAAATGCAGCCCGAGCGCCAGATGCCCGCGATGGATGGAAAGCCGCGGTGCCAGCCCCGGCCAGTGCGCCGACGTGACCAAGACGCTGGTGGCCGAAAGCCGGCGCGCCGCCGATAATTCGCCGATGGCGCGAGCCACTCCCAAACTCAAGGCGTAGTCATCGGCGCAAAGAATAACCATGCTCGCCCAATGTTCTGAACCGTTCCCTCAAGGGTCCTTGGCGTCAGGCCTCGCCTCGGCGCCGTCGTGGCGCGGGGCGCGCGCTTTCTTGTCCAGGCCCAACTCCTCGGCCACCAGAAAGAGCGGCCGTCCTTTCACCTCCTCATACACCCGGCCCAGATACTCGCCGATGATGCCAAGCGACAACAGCTGCACCCCGGCAAAGAACATCACCGAGATCACCAGGGTGGGAAAGCCCGGCACGTCGGTGCCATAGATTAAGGTCTTGATCAGAAAGATCATGGCGTAGCAGAACGCGAACAAGGAAATGAGCAGACCGACGTAGGACCAGACCTTGAGCGGTATGGTCGTGAACGAGGCCAGCCCATCGATGCCAAAGCGCAACAGCTCGCGCGGCCGCCAACGGCTCTTGCCCCCCAGCCGCGCCGGCACCTGGAAGGGCACGCCGCGCGAGCGAAAGCCGATCCAGGCGTAGAGCCCTTTGGTGAAGCGGGCTCTTTCACCCATGTTGTTGATGGCGTCGACGGCCTTGCGGTCCAGCAAGCGGAAGTCGCCGGCGCCGGCGGGCAGCACGGTGCGTGTCAGCTTGCGGAAGGCGGCATAGTAGACGCGCGCGCCCCAGCGATGGGCGAGACTGTCGGCGGTGCGATCGAGGCGTTGACCGTAGACGATGTCATCGCCCTGCCGCCAGTACGCAACAAAGCTGGTGATCAGTTCGGGGGGATGCTGCAGATCCGCGTCCATCACGATGACGGCATCGCCCGCGGCGTAGCGCAACCCCGCCGCCATGGCGCTTTCCTTGCCGAAGTTGCGGCTGAGCACGAGCCCCTTGATGCGCCGATCGCCGGCGTTGAGGGCTTTGAGCTTGTCGCGGGTATTGTCGCTCGACCCATCGTCGACGAAAATGATTTCCCAGTCGATGCCGAGCCCTTCCAGCGCGGGTCGCAAGCGCGCCAACAGCCGCGCCAATCCCGCCTCCTCGTTAAAGGCCGGGACCACCACGGAGATGAGCCCGCGCGCCGGGCGCGCCTCGCGCGGCAAGGGTGCGGCGGCGTGCGGATCCGGGATCGACAAGAAGCTATCCTTACGCGTCGAGACCATGCTCGGGGGGCGCGCACCCGAGGTGTGGATGGGCGCGCCCGCAGGTTCCTCTGCCATCAATGTGCGCCAATCTCAAGCGCCGCGGAGGGATCCACACTCTGACTGGTGTCTCCCTAGGTTTAGTCGGTCAGCACCACACCGGAATCGATCAGGCGCCGGTGGAAAGCCAGGATGTCCTGGCGCCGGGCACAACTATAGTAGCGTCCGTTACAAAGGCCCATCAGCCGCAGACGCTCGCTGTGGGAATCGGACAAGGGCAGGCCGGCGAGCTCGAGGATCAGGCTGCCGAGGTAGGCCACGTCGAGGGGCTGGAAGCGCGGCAGGGGCGGCACGCGATAGTTGACGCCGTGCACCGCATAGTAGGTGTGAAAGCCGATTGAATCGGGATCGAGCAACACATCCTCGGCTTCCGTTTCGTCACGGTATCCGAGCAGCGTCCGCGTTGCCAGGGGGTGGTGGTCCCCATAGTGCACGATCAAGAAGCGCTCGTTGGAAAACCGATCGATCAACTGCTGCACGAACGCCTCGTAGTCGATCTTGGCGATGGCCAGGCGGCGCAAGTACTCGCTCATCTCCGGGTCGGTGCCCGGACCGCCGCCCGGTACATCGAGCTGCGGTTCAAACCGGTAGTCATAGGGCCAGTGGGCCGACATGGTCTGGATGAAGGCAAAGAGCGGCTTCGTCGAGGTCTTGAAGTGCTGCGCCATCTCGTTTAGCGCATTGCCATAATAAAAGCTGTCGCGCTCCTGCGCGCTCGCTGCGCCCTGCGCCTTGAGATCGAAGATCTCCTTCAGTCCGATGGAGCTGTAGAAGCGGTCGTTCGACACAAAATTCTTCAGCATCGGATAGAACACGACGTTGCGGTAGTCGCAGCGTTGCAGGGCCTGCGGCAAGGTGTCCTTGAGCTTGTTCTGGGTGAAGGTCTGCACAAACTGTCGCATGCCGCCGAAGGAATGGGTGGAGACCCCGGCCAACAGCGAGAACTCGGTGAGCCAGGAGGCGCCACCGTAGGTTTCGACGCGCAGCGCGTGCACTTCCCTGTCATCGGAGCGGAAGAAGCCGTCGACCGAACTGTCGTAGCGCAGCGTGCGGAAGAGCGAGGGCTGTACCACGGATTCCTGATGCACCAGGATAATGTGCGGTGGCTTGCGCGAGGTGGGGCAGCCCCGCGGCAGCGCGAAAGCTGGCCCCGCGGGTCTGGTCGCCGCCTCCAGCAGCGTGCCGCGATAGAGCGCCTCGATGGTCTCGCCCCAGGAGGCATAGAAGGAGGATAAATAGAGCCCCGAGTAGTAGAATTGCATATGGCGCCGCTCGCCCTTGGCGTAGGCGCCGAGCGCGGCCAACAGGGTGCAGGCCATGACAGCGGCCGCCGCCCAACGCCGGGAAACGCGGCTCGGATCCGCACGGTAGGCGAGCCAGCTCACACCGATCACCGCGACCAGTGCCGCCAGGAACGCCAAGACGTAGCGCCGGTGATCGCTCCACAGGAAGCTGATGGTCGACCAGGAACTGAGATAGAAGACGACGTCGTAGGCGTGCACGACCATGTTCATGATCGAGCGTTTCACGGTCGCCGCGGCCACCACCACGACGATCAGGGCCGAGACGAGGACGCTGGCGAACAAAAGCCGGCGCGACAAAACGACCACGAAGGCGATGAGGGCGCCGGTGACGGCGGCCGTAAAAAGAATGTTGGAGGCGCTGCCTTCGTCCAACCAGAAGTAGCGCGCCAACACGAAGGCCAGCACGCCGATGACGCTGAAGGCCGAGGCCGGGCGCAATTCAAGCTCAAGCAGCCATCGACGTCCGAGCGCACGCGTTCGCGACCAGCGCGACTTTCTTGCTGGTAGGCCAACAGTTTGATCGCTCATAAAGGACGCTCGGGATGTCACACAGCTGTCATAGAGCATCACAGTCGCGATGAACCGGCAATGAAGAAGACGCAGGCCAAAGACCTGTCGCGGGCGCTTTACTGCAGGTGCGAAGAAATCGTCAGAATACCCATAGGTTCACCATAACCTTATGATCATAAAGGAGAAAATATTGCATCAGAATTATCCATATGCGTACCATTGGCATGGAACCGATTACATACATCCTGCGTTCATGTTCGAGCAGTTATCGATGGAGGGAGAGACACCGAGACGTGCCCGACGCTCCTGGCACATCCCTGGGCACATCGGGCTCGACTTGCAGTCTTGTCTGCCAACTCGCGGCGGGCATCAGGTCCGCGCGCTGGGTATGTGCTCGGAGTCTGAGGCTCACGGTGGAGGGAGAATTCCTTGTAACAACTTGTGACGCGGCGTCGCTGGCGGCTCGCCTTTACAAGACCCAAATTGCCAGCCCATATGCGCTGAGGCATGCCGTTTGGAGAGTTCGATGCAATCGAATGCGGTGAAGTCGTTTGAGCTGGAACTCGATTGGACAGCTCAGACGATCCTACCAATTGAATTCAGAGGCCAAGAGCTACAACTGGAGGCACGCGCCTACCAAGGAACGGATCCGAACACGCAGGCTCTCGTCTTGGTGCACCGGTCGAAAAATGCCGGCGACCAGCTGCCTGTCGTGCGCGTGCACAGCGGCTGCGTCACAGGGGACATCTTCCATTCCCTGCGCTGTGACTGCTATCCGCAGCTGCAAGCCGCCATGGACCGGATCATCTCCAGCTCCACCGGTGTGCTGGTCTACCTGCCCTACCAGGAAGGCCGCGGCATCGGTCTCGTCAACAAGATCAGGGCCTACGCCCTGCAGGATCGCGGCTATGATACGGTCGACGCCAATGTCGCCATCGGCGCCCCGATCGAGGCGCGCGACTACGACCTTGCCGCGCACATCTTGTTCGACTTGGGCTACCCCGAGATCCGTCTCTTGACCAACAATCCCGCCAAGGTCGAGGCCTTGCGCGAGGAAGGCGTGGACGTGATCGAACAGATCCCGCTCATCGTCAAAGCCTCCCCTTATAACAAGCGCTACCTCGCCACCAAAAAAGAGCGCATGGCGCACAAGCTCTAGGACTGCGCCGGCCGGAGTGGAGTCCAAGGGGGGCGCCCCAAGCCCCCCTTTCGCTTGTTTGCCTGAGCGCCGGCGTTTTAGGGTGACCCCGTGCGCCCGCGTCCCCTTGTCTCGGGGGCGGATCGTGCCTCCCACGGAGCATTCCTCATGTACAAGCCTTTTGATCTTAGCGGCAAAGTCGCCCTCGTCACCGGCGGCAACAGCGGCATCGGCCTCGGCATGGCGCGTGCCATGGCGCAGGCCGGCGCCGACATTGCCATCTGGGGCACCAACGCTGCGAAAAACGCGGCGGCCCAAGCCGAGCTTGAAAGCACGGGGCGCCGGGTCTTGGCGTTGGCCTGCGAGGTGGGCAACGAGGCTGCCGTCGAGGCGGCGATGGCCGAGACGTTGCGCGTCCTGGGCCGGGTCGATGGCTGCTTTGCCAATGCCGGCGTGAGCGGGCGTGGCACGGCCTCGTTCCTGGCGCTTAGTGCCGAGGAGTGGCGCCGCGTGCTAACCGTCAATTTGGACGGGGCCTTCTACACCTTGCGGGCAGCGGCGCGGCATATGGTTGAACGCGGCGGTGGTGGCGCCCTCGTCGGCACGGCCTCACTCGCCGCCATCGAGGGTGCCCCGCGCAACGAGCACTATGCCGCCACCAAGGGCGGACTGATCTCCATGCTGCGCGCGCTGGCGGTGGAATTTGCGCGGCACGGGATTCGCGCCAACGCGATTCTGCCCGGCTGGATCGAGACCAGCATGACCGCGGGCGCCATCGCCAACGAAAAGTTTACCAATAATGTTTTGCCGCGCATTCCCATGCGGCGCTGGGGGACCGGCGATGATTTCGGCGGCATTGCCGTGTATTTGCTGAGCGAGGCCTCGCGCTACCACACCGGCGATACCTTCCTGATCGACGGTGGCTACGCCCTGTTCTGAGTGGCGCGGCGCCTTAGCGCCGGCCGGCGAGGACGTGGTTCTGCACGCCCCGCGACCCCAACAGCGGACGCTTGGAGGAGATGGCCCCGGCGTTGACGCCGGCCCAACCGATCTCTCCCGACAGCCGTCCATACTCGATTTTTGGGCAGCGGTTCATCACCACCTTGAGACCGGCGGCCTCCGCTTCGGCCGCGGCGGCCTCGTTGCGGACGCCCAGCTGCATCCAGAGCACCTTGATACCGAGTTTATCCTTGAGCGCGATGGCTTCGCGGGTCACCTCGAGGGCGGCCGCCGAGCCGCGAAAGATATCGACGATGTCGACCGGCGCACTGAGCTCGGCGAGGGTCGCCGTGACCGGCTGGCCGAGAATGCTCTGGCCGGCCGCCGTCGGATTGATCGGCAGGACGCGGTAGCCTTTGCCCAGCAGGTACTTCATGGCGAAATAACTGGGACGGTTGGTGGTGCCGCTGGCCCCGACCATGGCGATGACGTGCGCCTCGCGCAGGATGTCGGCGATGTAGGTATCGCTATAGGCGGTATGGTCCATGACTTATCCCGCTGGCGGCTTCGCCCGCCCGCGGCTTTTGGCATGGCGCCGCAGCTGAGGCAAACCTTAGCTTTGCTCCCAATCGGGTTGGCGCTTTTCCAGGAAGGCGCCGATCCCCTCTTTGGCCTCGGCGTGCAGCATGTTTTCCACCATGACGCCGGCGGCATAGATGTAGGCCCGATCGAGCTCCATTTCGAGCTGGCGGTAAAAAGCCTCCTTGCCGATCGCCACCGTGGCCCTGGGTTTGGAGGCGATCACCTCGGCCAGCGCCAGCGCCTCTGCCCCGACCTGGGCCGCCGGCACGACGCGATTGACGAGGCCGTACTCGGCAGCCTTGTCGGCGGCGAGCTGCTCGCCCAGCAGCAGCATCTCCATGGCCCGTTTGCGCGGCACGTTGCGCGCGAGGGCAACCATGGGCGTCGAGCAGAAGAGGCCGATGTTGACGCCCGGCGTGGCAAAGCTGGCGTGCGTGGCGGCGACCGCCAGATCGCAGGTGGCGACCAGCTGGCAGCCCGCGGCCAGCGCGGGACCTTGGACCGCGGCAATGAAGGGCTTAGGTGAGCGCACGATGGAGCGCATCATGTCGGAGCACCGGCGCATGATCTCGGCGTGATAGGCACGCCCCCCATCGGCGTCCCTGCGCCGCACCGTCAACTCCTTGAGATCGTGCCCGGCGCAGAACACCGGGCCTTCCGCCGCCAGCACGACGGCACGCACGCTGTCGTCGCCGCCCGCGGCCTCAATGGCCGCCTTGAGCGCGCTCAGCATTGCCTCCGACAGGCTGTTGCGCTTATCCGGCCGTGCCAGCGTGAGGATGCGCACGGCGCCGCTGCGCTCGCTTCTAAGCTCGCTCCCCTGTGGCGCCGCCGCTTGAGGGCGGCGCACCGCCGATTTCGAGGTCGGCATGCTGGCTCCGCTGCTATTGCAGGACCGCGTCTATCTTATCGTAGTACTTGGTGACGATCTCGATATTGCTCGGGAACTGGATGGGCGCGGCCGACTTCAGGGCATCATTCAATTCATCGAGCATCTGCTTCTTCTCTTTTTCCGGAATCGACTTGTCGGCGCTGACCTCTTCGATCTCCTTCTTGATGGCGATCTGCGGCTCGGTGAACGCTTTGGTTTGCGGATCGATCCCGGCCATCACCATGGAAATCGTGCCGGCCACGTCGTCGTACTCGGCGAAGGATTGGAAGCCGTGCTTCTTAGCGATCGACTCAAGCTCGGCCTCGATTTTGGGATCGGGCTTGTCGGAGGTGCTGCCCTGCATCTTCTCCGCCACCCCGGCCATATCCTGCTGGGCCGCGATGAAGCCTTCGACGTGCTTGTCGGTCAGCTTGACCTGCTTGACGGGCTGCGCGGTCACAAGGGTTGGCGGGCAGGCGAAAGCCAGGGCCAGAACGGCAGCGATCGCCAGGCGAATCATCTGATGCATGACTATGTCCTCGTTGCGATATCGGGTCGGAGCATAGAAAGGTCTGGTAAGGGTGCCAAATGACAAAAGTTGGACGTGAGGGCCGATGACTGGCAACGATCGAGTTCCGCGTGGCCTTGATGCTGCACAGGTCGAGGCGCTCATCAATAGTCACTTTCCGCAAATTCATGTCGGCGGCCGCGCCATGCTGATCGAAGAGGCGGGCGTGCGGCGCGCGCGGGTGCGGCTCAGAAAACAGGCGCGTCACTTGCGACCCGGGGGGACGCTGTCGGGCCCGACCATGTTCACGCTGGCGGACTTTTCCGTTTACGTCGCCATCATTGCGACGCTCGGCGAAGCCGGCATCGAAGCGGTGACGACCAACTTGAATATCAATTTCTTAGCCAAGCCTGAGCCGCGCGATCTGATTGCTCGCGTGCGCCTGTTGCGCGTGGGGCGGCGCCTCGCCGTCGGCGAGGCCGAACTCTCTTTGGACGGCGGCGACCTCGTCGCCCATGCGATTGCCACCTACGCCCTGCCGAATCCGCCTTCGGCCCACTAGGTATTATTCTACCGTCAACTTATCTTCATGATTTTACTGTATGATTTTCAGACGATCGCTGAGAATCGACGTTGACAGGGCCGCCTCGGCTCAGTACAAGCGGCCGTTCTCGCAAATCCTGAGACGGTGAGGGCTTCGATGCGTACCTATGCCGCCAAACCCGGCGAGCTGGAGAAGAAGTGGGTTTTGATCGACGCCAGCGGCCTGGTCGTCGGTCGTCTGGCCACGATTATTGCCACCCGCCTCAGGGGCAAGCACAGGCCGACCTACACCCCGCACGTCGATACCGGCGATAACGTGATCGTGATCAACGCCGAGAAGGTCGTGTTCACGGGACGCAAGCGCGACAACAAGCTCTATCAGTGGCACACGGGTTACCCCGGCGGCATCAAGACCCGCACGCCGCGCATGATCTTCGATGGCAAGTTCCCGGAGCGGATCGTTGAGAAGGCGGTCGAGCGCATGCTGAAACGCGGTCCCCTGCAGCGCAAGTTGATGCGCAATCTGAAAATCTACAAGGGAGCGGAGCATCCACACGATGCGCAAAAACCCGAGCCGCTCGACGTCAAGGCACTGAACTCCAAGAACGCTGCGAGGGCGTGACACCGATGGCGGCAGAAACAAGGACCCTGGAAGATCTGGCTGCGCTCAAGGGCGATACGCCCATTGCCGCGCCCGCCTACACCCAAAAGCTCGATGCGCGCGGGCGCGCCTACGCCACCGGCAAGCGCAAGGATGCAGTGGCGCGGGTTTGGCTGAGACCGGGTGCCGGCCGCATCACTGTCAACAGCAAGGACTTCGCGCAGTACTTTGCGCGGCCCGTTCTGCAAATGCTGTTGAAGCAGCCGCTGCAGGCGGCCAACCGCCTGTCGCAGTTCGACATCACGGCAACCGTGTCCGGCGGCGGTCTGTCGGGTCAGGCGGGTGCGGTGCGGCACGGTATTTCCAAGGCGCTGACCTACTACGAGCCCGAGCTCAGATCCGTCCTGAAAAAAGGCGGCTTCCTCACGCGCGACAGCCGCGTCGTGGAGCGCAAGAAGTACGGCCGCGTGAAAGCCCGCCGCAGCTTCCAGTTCTCCAAGCGCTGAGCGCGCGCCTTAATTGCAGCAGGTCAAGCGGTTCTCGCGCAGCATCTGATCCCACCAGATGCTGGACCCGAACGGGAGCTTGTTGGTGTCGCGCGCATACCACTGGCTGCCATCGGCCGGGGGACGTGCCGCGTGCTGCACCTGTCGCGCGGCGTAGGCCTTGGGTTTTTTCGCGGGCTTCTTGGCCTCAACCGTGGTGCTCACGCCGATGAGCATGACCGCGCCCAATGCCCAGACTACACTTCTCAGCATGGCTCATGCTCCCTCGAGCATACGTGTCGCGTTAAAGAGCGCACGCGTGCCCGGAAGGTCAAGGGCGGCGTTGTCTCAGCGGGTGCCTCAGGCGGCGCGGCGGTCCTTGATGGGCGGTACCGCGGCCGGCTCTTTGAGCTCGACGGCGATATAGTCGCGCGTGTCCCGGTCAGCGCCGGTGCTCCACCCGGCGACCAGCGGGTTGGCGGTGGTGCTGACGAGAGCGGCGAGCACGCGCTGGGCGCCCTCGGTGTAGTGCGCACCGGCGGTCTGCCAAAAACCCACGTGCTCGGCGATGGCGTCCTGCGGCGTTCGACAGCGGGTCAGACGCGTCGGACGCTCGAGCCACGCCTGCGTGCGGCGCAGCGCCAATGTCATGAGTTCGAGCTGGCAGCGGCCAAGGCCCAGCACCACCGGCTCATAGCTCTTGGCCATGGCGTCGAGGCCGTTGGAATAGGTGAGCCATAGGTTAGCAAATGGCCCCAATTTCGGATCCAGGCGCTCGCTGCCACTCATCCGCACACTCCACTGCTTAACATTCAATCGCTACCGGGCCCTGCGACCGGAATGCGTCCACGCCTTGCCACCCCGGGCCATGCCCATTGCCAACCCGGGTCACGCCCCTGCCACGCGGAGCGCGCGCCACGCCATGCCGGCGACGCCGGCTCGACAAACGTCGGCCCAAAATGCTGGAGCGGCCACCCCCGGACCTTATCGTTGCTGGGTTCTGCCAGCAACGCAAAGCGCCAAAAGCGAAGCCGGATTGCCCAGAACATGTGCATAATTTTCAATCATGAGTTGTGCTAAGGCGGGTCTGGCCAGGCCGACCAGCCCTGGGTTGCGGGCGCTCGGGTTGCGTCCGGCGCTCGCCCCGGGCTGTGAGCGTGCCGGCGGATGCGACCGACCGAGGGTCCGGCGGCGGCCCCAACGCGCCAGCGCTCGGGGCATTGGCGGCGTGAGCGCAGCGACAGCGCTCGGGGGTCCGGGACCCCCGTGAACGCTTGTGCGTCGCTTGCGCGCGCCGGCCCGCCCCGACCGCGACGGCCCCCTTGGCCCAAATGCGCTCGCCCGCGCCGTTGCCCTCGGCCAAACCCGGCGGGCCACGCGATTGCCATGAGCCCAGCGCGCGGCGAGCGTTGCTGCTGGTCACCTCCGCCCGCCAGCAAATCCGGCGCGCACCTGCCGGGGCGGCAAAGGCCCGCGCGCATTTTTTGGGCACCCGCGCCTCAAGGCGCGCGGGCGTTCGCCGCTCGAGGAGAGCCTGCGGTTTCGACGGTCGCAAATGGAGCACACCGCGTCCCCGGTCGCGCGTCGGAAACCCGGGATATCTCTCCCTTGGAGGGGCAACTGTGCTATGCTTCGTGTACTCAAATCAAAAAACTGTCCGTCATAGCTGGATCGCACGCCATGAAGAGCATTCTCTTGCCTGTGGATCAGAGCGAGCAGATGCCATCGGCCCTCGAAACGGCCTGGCAGCTCGCGCAAAAGTTCGACGCCACCATCGAGGGTGTGGCGCTGCGCCCGGCCTTCGCCGAGATCGTGGCGCCCGATCCCATCGTCGCCGTGACCATCCCACCGGCCGATTGGAACGAGACGGATTTTGTGCGCAACGTGCGCCAGACCTTCGATGCCTTTGCTGCCAGCCACCCGGCCGAGCCGGGCAAGGGCGCGCGCTTTCGCTGGCGCGGCGGCTCGGTGATCGAAGATGGCGCACTCGGCAGTCTGGGGCGGGTCTATGACGTCACGGTCTTGAGCCGTCCCGGCAATCGGGGCGCGCGCATGACCGCGCTTGAAGCCAGTTTATTCGATAGCGGTCGGCCGTTGCTGATGGCTCCGCCCGCGCCTTTGCCGTCGTTCGGCCAGTCGGTCGTCATTCACTGGAATGCCAGCACCGAAACCGCGCGCGCCATGTTCATGGCCATGCCGCTGTTGCGCCAGGCCAAACGCGTCTTGCTGCTGACGCTCGAAGGCAACGTCGTGCCCGGTCCCAGTTCCAAAGATGCCCTCGGCTATCTGGCGGCCAACGGCGTCACCGCGCAGGAGAAGATCGTTCCGGGACGCACGCAACGCCCGGGCGAGGTGATTTTGGCCGAGGCCGCCGCCCAGGGCGCCGACTTCCTCGTCAAGGGTGCCTATACGATCAGCCGCTTGCGGCAGATGATTTTCGGCGGGGCCACCAGCTACATTTTGGCCGCCGCCGAGATCCCGGTGTTTTTCGCGCACTGAGCTGGCCATGGGCGGGTGCGCGTCTCAGCCGCGCACGGCAATGCGTTCGTGCCTGAGACTGGGGATGACCCAGAAGCAGGCGAGGCCCGCCAGCGCGGCGCTGGCCGCCAGCAGGAAAGAGGCAAGATAGCTCCCTGTCCAGCCGAACAGGAGACCGGAGCCCCAGGCGCCGAGCGCCGAGCCCAATCCCATGGCGAGGGACAGCGTGCCGTAGATGGCGCCGACACCGCCGCCGGGAAACAGCACGGCCACCATCGCCACGATGATGGGGCCGCGTACCCCTTGCATGAGGCCAAAGAAAAGGACGAAGGCGTAAACGAGAACAAGGCTCGGCCATTGACCGACCAGACTGAGGCAAACGATGCCGAGGATCGTGGACAAATAGGAGAACGTGGCCGTGGGCCGACGTCCTATGCGGTCCGAGATCCAGCCGATGGCTAGCATACCGACCACGGACAGGGCCCCTGTCAGACCGAACGCCCCGGCCGCAACCAAGGGGTCAAAACCCTGCTCGATGAGATAGGCCACCGAATGCGGTACGACGCTGGAAGCGGCCAGCGAGGTAAAAAGATAAATCGCGAATAGGCCCCAAAACGCGCTCGTGCGCGTGGCCGCGGACACCGTCCACGGGCCGGTCGGGCTCGCGCGCGCCGCGGCCCTCAGCGCCTGCCAGTGCGTGGAGCCGGCGCTGATGCGCCCGAGCGGAAAGAGGAGGGCCAGCGGCAACAAAGAGAGCACGACACCACCCAGGATCTGGTAGGTGGTGCGCCAGTCGTAGCGGGAGAGCATGAGTTGGGTGAGGGGAGGCAGCACCAACATGCCGACGCCAACGGCGGCGTAGGGCATCGACATCACCGCGCCGATGCGATGGGTGAACCACCGACTGAGCAAGGCCGAGGCGGCGATCATGCCCAGCGCGGCGGCGCCAAGGCCCCCCAAGACGCCGACGGCGAGAACGTAGTGCCAGAGCTCAGTGGCGAACCCAGCGGAGAGAAAACCAACGCCGAGGCAGGTCAGGCCAAAGCCATAGGTCGCCCGCGCCCCGAGCCGATCGACGAGTTGGCCGGCAAACGGCGCCGCCAGGCCATACGTCAGCATGTTCGTGGCAAAGGTGAGCGTGATTTGCGGCCGCGTCAGGCCCAAACCCTTCTGCACCGGCAGCAGAAAGACGGCAAAAGAGTCCTGCGTGCCCCGCGCCAGCAGGTTCATGACAAAGGTGAAAAATATCAGGGCGACCAGAAAATTCCTGCTGGGCCCCACCGCCTGCTTTGCCACGCGCGAGCCTCGGTCGCGGCCTAAATGCGCGTGAACTTCGCCATCGCCTGGCGAAAGCTGAGCCCCCGCCCGAGCTCGGTGGCGGCCGCCGCATCATCGCGCGCATACTTGGCCGCCAGCTCAACCACCTGAGCGGCGTGCTCGGCTGGCACACAGATCACGCCGGTGCCATCGGCAACGATCATATCGCCCGCGCGCACGCGCACGCCGCCGCAGCTGACCGGCTGGTTGATGGCGCTGATGGCAATGCGCGTCCGCCCGGTCAGCGGGGTCATGTGGCGGGCGAACACGGGGAGCTTTTGCTCCAGCATCTCTTCGCGGTCGCGCACGCCGCCGTCGACGATGACGCCGGCAATCCCCTTGGTTTTGGCGGCAAGCGTCGCCAGCCCACCAAAGGTCGAAACGCAGTGACCGGCGTTGTCGACAACAAGAACGTCGCCCGCCGCGGCGGCCTCGATCATATCGCCCACCTTGAAGTCCTCGGAACGGAAGTCACCCTGCGCGCCCGTCACCTGCCGGATGGTGACCGCGCGGCCAATGCACCGCGTGCCCGGCACGATCTGCGCGAGCCCGCCCATGACACCGCTAAAACCCACGTCGTCGAGCGCATTGGCGATGGTCGGGGTTGCGAGCTCTCGATACTGAGCCACGATGTCATCGCCCACGCGCATGCCGGTAGCTCCTTTGCGAACAAGAGGCTTATGGGACGGCCAAAGCCTCTCCTATCGCCCCGGCGCGTTTGGCACAACCGCGCCACGCCGCGCTTCCCCCGCAGGCCTATAGAACCCGCAGCGCGACGGCGCGGGCGGCGACAAGGATAAGACGCGGGCGCGTCGGGGTGCGCGCCAGGGTGGCAGGTTTGCCACGGCTCCAGGATCGTCGCGCGCCCGGCGGGCGGCGTCGCGAAATCGCCCGCAAGCCCCCCCATGATGCCCCCCGCCAATACGCCCCTGCGCATGGGCAGGCCCCCCGCGCTGTTCGACGGTGGGCAGGCGAAATGTTCGGTTGCGTTGCGGCCTGTGAGCGGCGAAGGTGGTCGCCGGGTAGGAGCTGAGGGAAAGAGGGGATCACGCCTTGAGGAGGCCTGAGGGCGGCCAAGCTTGTCGCGCAGCCGCGCGTCGCCTGCTGGCGGCCGCCGTGCTGCTGATCGCCGGCGGGATGGCCGCGGCAGGCCCTAGTCCCGAAGAATACGTCGCCCATGTCGGCGGCGACGCCAAGATCGTCGCCTTCGGTGAGCTGTCGCTCGACGGACGCAAGCTCGTCTGTGGCAAGCGGCCGACGGTGCTCGACACCCAGCTCGACGATTATGGAGCTGCCTATCCGGGGTTTCTCATTCTCAATCCCAAGTTGCTTTCCAAGGTTTCCACACCAGTGAAGCTGTGGATCCATGCCCATGAGTGTGGCCATCAGTTCCGTGGCCCGGATGAGGAGACCGCCGACTGCTTTGCCGTCCAACGCGGCCGCCGCCAGGGCTGGCTGACACCGGATGGGCTCGAGGAGGTCTGCCGGTTCATTGCGCCGGCCAAAGGCGACAGCATGCACTTCTCCGGCTCGCACCGCTGCGAGCTGATGCGCAAGTGCTATACGGACAGCGCCATCAAATAGCGGGCCAGCCGGGAAATCACCCCCGGTTCGTTCGTACCCTGTTGCTCCGGGCACTTCGCGCCCGCCCCTCTGCCGCATCTGAGGTGGCGTGGGGCCATCTTGACGGGCGCAACTGCGCTAGCGTTAAAAGGGCGTCGAACTGCGGGCGGCTGCACGCGAGCCATCCCGCGGCCAACGCTTGAGGACCGGTCATGGAAAAGTTCACCACGTTGACGGGCGTCGCTGCGCCCATGCCGATGATCAACATCGACACCGATGCCATCATTCCCAAGCAATTCTTGAAGACCATCAAGCGCACCGGCCTCGGCAAGCACCTGTTTCAGGAACTGCGCTACGACGATATGGGCAAGGAGCGCCCCGACTTCGTGTTGAACAAGCCGGCCTACCGCCAGGCCAAGGTGCTGGTGGCCGGAGAAAACTTTGGCTGCGGCTCCTCGCGCGAGCACGCGCCCTGGGCATTGCTCGATTTTGGCATCCGCTGCGTGATCTCGACCTCCTTCGCCGACATCTTTCACAACAACTGCTTTCAGAACGGCATCTTGCCCATCAAGGTGTCCCCGGCGGATCTGGAAAAGCTGATGGACGATGCCAATCGCGGCGCCAACGCGACCATCACGGTGGACCTTGAAAAGCAGGAGATCCGCGGCCCCGACGGCGGCGTCGTCAAGTTCGACATCGATCCCTTCCGCAAGCGCTGCCTGCTTGAGGGCCTCGACAACATCGGCCTCACCTTGCAAGAGGAAAAAGCCATCGCTGCCTTCGAGCAGAAGGCCCAGCAGGAGCAGCCCTGGCTTTAGGCAGGGCCCCACTGCCCCGCGCCGCGCGCGCTCGAGCCGCCGCGCGAGGGCAATGTTCCGCCAACGTTCTAACGCTTTTTGGTGATGGCCGCGGTGCGACCGGCATGCGAGGCCGCGCCCAGCGCCTCCTTCACACCTCTCGCGCGGCAACCGGCTTTACCAGGGCGTGGGACCTGAATAGAGTAACCCCAAGTTCAAGCACAAGGACGTCCGAGTGGGGTCAACGGACGCCGGAGACCACTGTGGAGGGTGCGAGCAAAGAGGCCGGCGAGATTTTGCCGGACGTGGTGGGCGACGGCGCGTGTGGGCACGATGGCTTTGCCGTGGCAATGCCACCACCCAACTTGGCGCTGAAAAGCCGCGCGCCGCCGTTGCAGCGCCAGCGCTATCGACGCACCTATGCGGCGCTCGATCTCGGGACCAACAATTGCCGTCTGCTGGTGGCCCACCCGCGCCCGCGCGGCTTCAAGGTCATCGGCGCCTTCTCGCGCATCATCCGGCTGGGCGAGGGCGTCTCCATCAGCGGGCGTCTATCCGAGGCCGCCATTGAACGCACCATCGATGCCCTGCACGCCTGCGCCAACAAGATGCGCGCGCTGAACGTCGAGCGCTCGGGCCTGATCGCCACGGAAGCCTGTCGCGTGGCAATCAACGCGCCGGAATTCTTGGCCCGGGTGCACCGGGAGACGGGCCTCGACATTAAAATCGTCAGCCGCGAGGCGGAGGCGCGCCTGGCCGTCTCGGGTTGTGCGTCTTTGATCGATTGCACTAGCGATCTCGTGCTCGTGTTCGATATCGGCGGCGGCTCCTCGGAGCTCATCTGGCTCGACCTTTCGCAGCGCCGCTCGTTCGACCGCGCCGCACCGGCCGACCGATTGGAGCTGCAAGGCTCGATCGCGGCCTGGACCTCGCTTCCCGTCGGTGTCGTCACCCTGGCCGAGCGCTTTGGCGGAGTGTTCGTGACGCCTGAGGTGTTCCAGGCGATGGTCGACCACGTCGGCCTGCTGCTGGCGCCCTTCGAGGCGGTGCACAAGTTCCGTGCGCGTCTGCCCGGCAGCCGTACGCACCTGCTCGGGACGTCGGGCACGGTGACGACCATCGCGGGCGTGCATCTTGGCCTGCCGCGCTATGACCGCAATCGCGTCGATGGCTGCTGGCTCGACACGGAACAAGCGCGTGCCGTCTCGGCGCGCTTGCTGGCGGCCGGCTACGAGGAGCGTGTGGCCGAACCCTGCATCGGCAAGGAGCGCGCCGATCTGGTGCTCGCGGGCTGCGCCATTCTCGAGGCCATGCTCAAGATGTGGCCCTGCGATCGCCTGCGCGTGGCGGACCGGGGGCTGCGCGAAGGCATCCTGGCGACGCTGATGGCCGAGGATGGGGTGCATCGCGGCGACCAGCGCCGGGGCTATTGGCGGCGCTGATTGGCGCTCACCTCCGTTGCGTGACCGAACAGGGCTTCCATCTCGCGGCGCACCTTGACCGCCGGCGCCGTGGCATCCAAGACCACGTCGGACCATCGGAGCGGCGCTCCTTCGGCGAGATCGCGCGTGAGCTTCACATCGTTGCAAAGACCCAAGGGCAGATAGCCCTGTCGCAGCGAGACCTCGGCCGGGGTTTGCTTGCCCCAGACGCAGAAGCCCCCTTCGCCGTCGAGCATCTCCCCCTTTTTGAGGGCGCGCTTGGCGGTGGCGACCACATCGGAGTGAAAGCCTTGAGGCGCGCCCGTCGGCTCCTTGCGCAAGGCGACGGAGGCAACCGATACCCCGAGTTCCAAGCCGATCATGTGCGTTGGCCGGTAGAGCGCTGCATAGTTGCCGCTGCGATCGGGCAGCAAGTGGTATTCCCTGAAGCATTGCTTGGCGTAGGGGCTTTGGCTGGCGATCACGACGAAGGTTCCCATCGCCAGGTGGTGCGGCACGTCCTGGTTTTGGCGGTCGACCGAGGAGACGACCTCGGTCACACCCTTCTTCTCCAATGTGCCGCCGTCGCTCAGGGGTTTGCAGACTTCCGCAAGCTCGAAACGCGAAGCCGGCGGAAAGCCAAGACCATTGCTCTGCGGCAGCAAGCCCGTGGCGTTGCAGACCGCGGTCATTTCGATCCCCGACTTGGTGCCGTCGATGAAGGAGTTGAACATTTTCGGGTTGACGTGGCTGCGGTCGCTAATTTTGAGGTAGGCGTCGAGGATGCTCCAGACGGTGTCGGGCGTCGAGCGATGGTAGCTCGGGTGATAGCGCGTGCCCTTGCCGGCGGCGATCACCTCGAAGCCGCAGGTGCGTGCCCAATCGACGTGCTCGCAGATGAGCGCGGGCTGATCGCCCCAGGCGAGCGAATAGACGACGCCGGCCTCCCGCGCGCGCCGGGCCAGCAGCGGACCGGCCAGCGCATCGGCCTCGACGTTGACCATGACGATGTGCTTGCCGTGCTGAATGGCCGCCTGACATAGGCGAATGCCGGTGGCAGGGTCGCCGGTGGCCTCGATCACCACCTCGATCTCGGGGTGCGCGATGACCGCCAGGGCATCGTCGGTCACAAAGGTCTTGCCGGTCTTGAGGGCGTCGTTGAGGGTGGCGACGTCGAGCTGCGAGGGCGGCCAGCCCACCTCTCTGAGCCGGTCCCGGGCGCGTTGCGGCGCGAGGTCGGCCAGACCAGCCAAATGCATGCCCGGCGTCAGCCGCACCTGCGACAAGAACATGGTGCCGAATTTTCCGGCGCCGATTTGCCCGACGCGAATGGGCTTGGCCTCGGCAGCCCGCGCCTTGAGCAGGGAAGATAGGTTCACGGCGGGTTCTCCTCCGATACGCACACTTGGGCGCCCGAGCTTAGCGCATCGGATCGCGCCACGCCCAAAAATGGTGCATGATGCGGGGCAACCAACGGGAGCGCGAGCCATGCAGGATAGCCCGCAAAGATCGATCCCCCGCACGCTACGGCTCAATCCACGCGACAATATTCTCGTCGCCGTCGACCCCGTGGAGCGGGGGTGCACGGTCGATGGCGTGACGGCGAGCGCGCGCATCTTGCGCGGGCACAAGATGGCGGCACTGCCGATTGCCAAGGGCCAGCCCATCCTCAAATTCGGACAAATCATCGGCTTCGCCAGCGCAGACATCACCCCGGGCAGCCACGTGCACACCCAGAACTGTTCGTTTGCCGAGTTCGAGCGCGATTATGCCTTCGCTCAGGATGCGCGTGAGGAGGCCTTGCTGCCGCCAGAGCTGCGGGCGACCTTCGCCGGCTTTCGACGCGGCAGCGGCAAGACGGGCACGCGCAACTATATTGGCGTGTTGACGAGCGTGAACTGCTCCGCTTCCGTGGCCCGCTTCATGGCCGAGGCGGTGAACCGCTCGGGCCTGCTCGAAGCCTATCCGAATGTGGATGGCGTAGTGTCCTTCGTGCACGGCACCGGCTGCGGGCTCGCCGCCAAGGGCGAAGGCTACGACGTATTGGAGCGCACGCAGTGGGGGTATGCCGGCCATCCCAACCTCGCGGCCACCTTGCTCGTCGGGCTCGGCTGCGAGGTGTTCCAGATCGCCCGCCTCAAGGAGCGCTATGGCCTGGTGGAGGGCGATAACTTCCGTACGATGACGATCCAGGATACCGGTGGCACCAAGAAGACCATCGAGGCCGGCGTCGGGCGCATCAAGGAGATGCTGCCGCGCGCCAATGCCGCCCGACGCGAGACCGTGCCGGCGAGCGAGATCACGCTCGCCCTGCAGTGCGGCGGCTCGGACGGCTATTCGGGGATCACTGCCAATCCAGCGCTTGGCGCGGCGGCCGACGTGCTGGTGCGCCACGGCGGCACCGCGGTCTTGTCGGAGACGCCCGAAATCTACGGGGCCGAGCACCTCTTGACGCGGCGCGCGCGCAATCGCCAGGTCGGCGAGAAGCTCGTCGACATTATTCGCTGGTGGCAGGACTATTGCGCCAGGAACGATGGCTCGATGGACAACAATCCAAGCCCCGGCAACAAGGCCGGCGGCCTCACCACCATCTTGGAGAAATCACTGGGCGCGGCGGCGAAGGGAGGCACCACCACGCTGAACGAGGTCTATCGCTACGCCGAGCCCGTCACCGCCAAGGGCTTCGTCTACATGGACACGCCCGGCTACGATCCCGTCGCCGCCACCGGTCAGGTGGCCGGTGGCTGCAACGTCCTCTGCTTCACGACGGGCCGCGGCTCGGCCTACGGCTGCAAGCCGACCCCGTCGATCAAGCTTGCCACCAACCACGACATCTACCGGCGCATGCTGGACGACATGGATATCGACTGTGGAGATATCCTGGACGGCGTGTCGATCGAGGCCAAGGGCCAGGAGATCTTCGACACCATTCTGCGCGTGGCCTCTGGCGAAAAGAGCAAAAGCGAGTTGTTGGGCTACGGCGATAACGAATTCGTGCCCTGGCAGATCGGCGCCACCATGTGAGGCGCCGCGCCAGCAGCACACGGGCTTCCGGCTCCAAGCGCCAGTGTCGATTGGCTCCCGCTGCGGGCCGCGCGCCGGCGGCGTCGTGCGAGGACCAGCCGGCGGCGGCTAGCGGCTCACCTTGGCTTCGATGGCGTCCCAAATCAGGGCCGCGATGTCGGGGCCACCGAAGGCCTTCACCTGCCGAATACCCGTCGGCGAGGTGACGTTGATTTCCGTCAGGAAGGGGCCGATCACGTCGATGCCGGTGAAGAGCAAGCCGCGGCGCTTGAGCTCGGGGCCGAGCCGGCGGCAGATTTCCAAATCGCGTTCGGTCAGTTCCGTTGCCGTGGCGACGCCGCCCACGTGCATGTTGGAGCGCGTCTCATCCATGGCCGGAACGCGATTGATGGCGCCCGCCACCTCGCCGTCGACAAGGATAATGCGCTTGTCGCCAGCGCGCACCTCGGGCCGATACTGTTGCACCATGAAGGGTTCGCGGAACACGGTCTGGAACAGCTCGACCAGGGAGTTGAGGTTGGTATCCCCCTCGCCGAGGCGGAAGACGGCGGCGCCCCCGTTGCCGTAGAGCGGTTTCAGGATGATGTCCTTGTGCACGGCGCGAAAGGCGCGCACCTGGTCGAGGTGACGCGTGACGAGCGTCGGCGGCATGAGATCGAGGAAGTCGAGCACGAACACCTTCTCGGGGGCGTTGCGCACGTGCGCCGGGTCATTGACCACTAAGGTCTTGGGATGGATGCGCTCGAGCAGGTGCGTGGTGGTGATATAGGACATGTCAAAGGGCGGATCCTGCCGCAGCAACACCACATCCATTTGGCTCAGGTCCTCGGCGCGCTCATCACCGACCTGATAATGGTTGCCAACCCGATCCTCGACCTTGAGGCTTGCGCCCTGGGCGATCAGGCGGCCGGCCAACAGGCTCAAGTGCGGGGGCGTGTAGTAGAAGAGCGCATGCCCGCGCTGCTGGGCCTCCAGCAGCAAGGCAAAGGTCGAATCGCCGCGGATGTCGATGCGGTCGATCGGATCCATCTGGCAGGCAACTTTGAGCGGCATACGAGCAAAACTCCCCGGCCGCGAGGCCTCGGTCGAGGAGGCATGCAAGCCCTTTCTGCTCGCAAGTTCAACCGGAATTGCGCGCGGCTCCTGGCGCCTCAGCGCAAACCCCAGCGGGGAAGGCGCCGCCGCGCGATGGGAGCAGCGGCTATTTACCGGCATCGCAACAGCGGTGGCCCTCAGCGTCCCTCGTTTTTCTTGAGGGTCAGCGCCAGCTGATAGGCGCGCGCCTTCGATACGTGCAAGGCCTCCGCCGTCGCCTTCGCGGCGTCACGTACGCTCATGCGCTCGAGCAGGCTCCTTAAGTGCGCGGCAATCGCCGCGTCGGGCACGGTTGCGGCGGCGGGCGGGCCAATGACAATCACCATCTCGCCGCGCGGTGCCGCAAGCGCGGCCCATTGTGCCAGCTCGTGCGCCAGTCCGGTTCGCACCTCCTCGTGCAGCTTGGTGAGTTCGCGGGCGACCGCCGCGGGCCGCTCCGGCACGGCCTCCGCAATGTCGGCGAGGCTCGCCGCCAGGCGCGAGGGCGCCTCGAACAGAACCAGGGTTGCCGGCGTAGCGGCGAGCTCCGCCAATCGCGCCCGGCGTGCATTCTGCTTGGGCGGCAGAAAACCGGCGAACAAAACGGTATCGGTGGCAAGGCCGCAGGAGGAGAGCGCCGCCGTGAGGGCCGATGCGCCCGGCAGGCTGGTGACGCGAATGCCCGCGGCGAGCGCCGCGCGCACCAGCTTGTAGCCGGGATCGGAGATCAACGGCGTGCCGGCGTCGCTGATGAGCGCCACCGCACGGCCGGCCTTGAGCTCGGCGATCAGCCGCGGCCGCTCGCGCTCGGCATTGTGCTCGTGATAGGCGCGCAGCGGACGCGTGATGGCGAAGTGCGCCAGCAGCGTGCGGCTGTGCCGCGTGTCCTCGCAGTAGATGAGGTCGGCCCGCGCCAGCGTCGCCAGCGCACGCAACGTGATGTCGCCCAGATTGCCGATCGGTGTGGCGACGATGTAAAGGCCGGGCGGCAAAGCTTGCGCCAGCTCGGCCGCCAGGAGTGCCGCGGCCCGCTCGGCCGCCGGCGCGCCAAGGGCGGGCGAAACATCGGCCGGTCGCGTCACGGTCCCCTCTCTTTACGCATATTGGCAGTTATGCCGCTGTCGGCCGTCAAAGCGCCACCCCATTCGGCGTTTTTTGTTGCACGGCGGCGCCGGCTCTGCCTTGCTCGGCCAGGGATTCGACGGCATCGAGGTTCGGGCACGAGACGGCAAGCGATGAGGGGCGGCGCGCTGGCATCGGCTGCAGCCTCGGTGGGCCACGGCGGGCTTAGCCGGCTTGTGCTCGCCGCCTGCGCCTTCCTGCTCGTGGGCTGCGCCAGCAACGCACCGGGATCGCTGGCGACCTCGGCCACGGCGACCTCGGGGGCCGAGGCCGCGCCAAAGGGCGCGCCCGTCAAGGTGGCGCTGCTGGCCTCCCTGTCGGCGCAAGGCCAGCCCGGCGTGATCGGTAAGGCCCTCAAGCAAGCGGGTGAGCTCGCCCTCTTCGACCGCGACAGTCCGCACCTGCAGCTGCTGATCAAGGACGACAAAGGCACGCCCGAAGGCGCCGCGGCGGCGGCGAGCGATGCCCTCAAGGATGGTGCGAGCCTCATCGTTGGTCCGCTGTTTGCCAAATCCGTTGCCGCCGTCGCGCCCATTGCCCGCCAGGCGAACGTGCCCGTGATTGCCTTTTCCAACGATCGTCAGGTGGCGGGACGCGGCGTTTATCTTTTGAGCTTCCAGCCCGCGCCCGAAATCGCGCGCGTCGTCACCTACGCCGCGCGCCAGGGCAAGCGCCGCTTCGCCGCCCTCATTCCGGACGACGCCTTTGGTAAGCTCGCAGCCGCCGCCTTCCGGGAGGCCGTTGAGCGCGCCGGCGGCACCATCGTGGCGCTCGAGACCTATCCCGCCTCGGCTAACGGCATGCTCGAGCCCATGCGCAAAGTGGGTATGGTGCTGCGCGCCGCGCAGGACACCGAGGGCGGCCAGGTCGATGCCCTGTTCCTGCCCGGCGGGCAGGAGAATTTGGAAAGGATCGCGCGGCTGATGCCGCAGGCGGACATCGACAGTACGCGCGTCAAGGTCTTGGGTACCGGCGGCATGGACTACGCCAACGCGGGCCACAACGCGGGGCTCGTCGGGGCATGGTTTGCGGGTCCCGATCCGCGCGGCTGGGAGGACTTCGCCCAGAAGTTTGCGAAAACCTACGCCGCGGCCCCACCGCGCATCGCCAGCCTTGCCTATGATGCGGTGAGCCTGGCCATTGCCCTGTCCGCGGCGGCCAACGAGGCGGAGCGCTACGCCGCCGGCGCGCTCACGCGCCCGAGCGGCTTTTCGGGCGTAGACGGCAGCTACCATCTCAGTGCCGATGGCACCGCCGAGCGCGGGCTTGCCATTCTCGAAGTGCAAAAAATCGGGGCCGGGATCATCGACCCGCCGCCGGCGCTGGGCGCTCAGCCCGCAACGGCGGGATCTGCCGCCTCAGGCTTGGCTTCGGGCCTCTTCAACTTCTTCAACAATTGAGCCCTGAGCGTGTGGCGCTGCCGCGGGCTCGAGCGCGCGCGCCAATTCCACGACAATGGCGTTGAGGATGAGCCGGTTCGCCGGCGTGACCCTGAGGCGCGCTCGGCTGCACTCGATCAGCCCGCGCCGGGCCAAGCGCTCCAGGGCCGCAGCGCTCGGACGCGCGCCGGCTAGGCGATCGAGGTCCGCCAAATTGAGGCCTTCGCTCAACCGCAACCCCATCAGCAGGGCTTCATCGGCCGCTTCGGCCGGCGTCAGCAAGGTGTCTTCGCTGAGTGCATGCCCCGCGGCCTCCACGGCGGCGAGCCAGCGCTCGGGGTTGCGCTCGGTGCTGGTGGCGCGGCGGCCTTCGCTGGCGATCCGGCGCCCATGCGCGCCAGCGCCAATCCCCGCATATTCACCGTAGCGCCAGTAGAGGAGGTTATGCCGACATTCCTCGCCGGGCGTGGCGTGATTGGAAATCTCGTAGGCGGGGAGCCCGGCCCGGTCGGTTGCCTCTTGCGTCAACTCGTAGAATTCCGCGGCACGCGCTTCATCCGGGATGCGCAGCTTGCCCGAGGCGCTGAGCGCCGCAAACGGCGTTCCCGCCTCGATGGTGAGCTGATAGAGCGACAAATGTTGGCCGGCGAGTTTCAGCGCCGCGCCCAGCTCGGCGCGCCAAGCGGCCAGCGTTTGCTTCGGCCGGGCATAGATCAGGTCGAAGGAAAAGCGCGGGAAGGTGCGCCGCGTCAGCTCGATGGCGGCGATCGCCTCGGCGGCCGTATGCAGGCGACCCAGCGCCCGCAACTCCCGATCATCGAGCGATTGCACGCCAAGCGATATGCGGTTGACCCCCGCGGCGCGGTAGCCCGTGAAGCGACCTGCCTCCACGCTTGATGGATTGGCCTCGAGCGTCACCTCGACCTCGGGATCCATGGCCCACAGCGCGCCGATCTCATCGAGGAGGCTGCCGACCGCGCCCGGCGACAGCAGGGAGGGCGTGCCGCCGCCGAAAAAGATGCTGCCGACGCGGCGACCCGGCGTCAGCCCCGCCCAATGCCGCAATTCCCTGCGGTAGGCTGCCACGAAGCGGCCTTCATCGATGCCGCCGGCGCGCACGTGACTGTTGAAGTCGCAATAGGGGCACTTCGAGGCACAGAACGGCCAATGCAGGTAGACCCCGAAGGCGCGCCTAGGCAGCGCGGAGACAGGCGCGCACGAAGCGTTCGAAGGCGCGGGCACGGTGGGAGATGGCATGCTTGGCGTCAGGCTCCATTTCGCCGAAGGTTAAGCTTAAGCCCTCGGGCACGAACATGGGATCATACCCGAAACCCTTGCCGCCGCGCGGCGGCCAGACCAGGTGACCATTGACCTTGCCCTCAAAGGCGGCGTCCTCGCCATCGGGCCAAGCCAGGCACAGCGCCGCCGTGAAATTGGCGAACGGCCCCGGCGGCTGCCAGGCGCCACGCCGGGTGAGCTCATCATGCACCCGTTGCATGGCCAGCCCAAAGTCCTTGTCCGGCCCGGCCCAGCGCGCCGAATAGATGCCCGGCGCCCCGCCCAAAGCCAGGACCTCGAGCCCGGAATCATCCGCCAGGGCGGGGAGGCCGGCAGCCCGGGCGGCCGCCCTCGCCTTCAGCTCGGCGTTGGCCACGAAGCTCGAGCCCGTCTCGGCCGGTTCGGGCAATCCCAGTTCGGCCGCCGTTGTGACGCTGAGACCGAAGGGGGCGACCAGCTCGACGATTTCGCGCACCTTGCCGGCATTATGGCTGGCGACGACGAGCCGCGTATCGGGCCGCAGGCGGCGCGTCATGCCAGCTTCCAGATGCGCGGCTCGGCGAACTCCAGGCAGTTTCCGGCCGGGTCGCGAAAATAGATCGAGCGCCCGCCGCCGGGCCACTCGAAATCGGCCTCAATGCCAATGCCTTTGGCCTCGAGCGCGGCCCGCCAGGCATCGAGTTCTGCGGCGGAGGCGCGAAAGCAGATGTGCCCTTCGCCTTCCATCCCATGCGGCGGCACCGGCAAGGCGCCGGGCGCCGGGGCAAGCCGCGTGGCATTCGGATTGAAGATCAACAGCACCTGGTTGCCGCAGCGGTAGAACAGATGCCGCCCCGCGGCCTTGGCAAATGGAACGAGCCCCAGCACCTCTTGATAGAACCGCTCGGTGCGATCGAGGTCCTTGGCATAAAGCACGGTCTCGAGAATGCCGGACGGAAGCATTGGGCTCCCTGTTTGGCCTAGGCGACGGTCAGCTTCTGTAGCTCGATCAGCTCCGCGATGCCCTTGCGCGCCAGCGCCATCAACTGGTCGAAGCCCTCTTGCGTGAACGGCACGGTCTCCGCAGTGCCTTGCACTTCCACGATGCCGCCCGCGCCCGTCATGACGAAGTTGGCATCGGCGTCGGCGCCAGAATCCTCCGGATAATCGAGATCGAGCACCGCGGCGCCCTTATAAAGACCGCAGGAGACGGCCGCCACATGGTCGCGCAGCACGCCCTCACGGACCATATCGCGGGTCTGCATCCACTTGAGGCAATCGTGCAGGGCCACCCAGGCGCCGGTGATGGCGGCCGTGCGCGTGCCGCCATCGGCTTGGATGACGTCACAGTCAATGGAAATTTGCCGCTCGCCGAGTTTGGGTAGGTCGACCACGGCGCGCAGCGCGCGCCCGATCAGACGCTGGATCTCCTGCGTACGACCGGAGGGGTGGCCGGCGGTTGCTTCGCGGCGCGTGCGATCGGTGGTGGCGCGCGGCAGCATGCCGTACTCGGCCGTGACCCAGCCGCGTCCCTGGCCCTTGAGCCAGGGCGGCATGCGCTCCTCGAGGCTTGCCGTGCAGTGTACGTGCGTGTTGCCGAATTTGATCAGGCAAGAGCCTTCGGCGTGCATCGACACGGCTCGCTCGATGCTGACGCGGCGTAGCTCGTCGGGCTTGCGTTTGGAGGGACGCATCGGGAAGACTTCGGTCTCGAGCAGAGAATTTGTGGGCGCACACTAAAGCCAGATGGCGCGCATTGGAAGCACTTCGGACCGGGCAGCGCCGTGGTCGGTTGAAGCGAGACGCTGGGCGGCCCCAAGGCTGGGCGCGGGCCACCTCGCAGCTGGGCGCGCCCCGCACGCGCGCCCCTGGGCGGCGCCGCGCCCGCGGCGGCGCGGCCGCGACCAAGGCGCGGCGTGGCCGGCGCGATACGCCCGCGGTCTTGGCTCGCTTTGCCCCGCCAGGTTGCGCCCTCGCCGCGGCGCTTGGCTCTAGGGCCTTCAGAGGATTTAGCAATTCGACAGCGTCAGCCGCCCGCCACGAACGCGGCATCGCCCCGCTCCGCCGCGCTGCGTCAGGGGGAGCGGGCGGCGGCGGGGTTCGCCCGCCTGCGCGTCGTGGCCCGCCGCACGCGTGCGGCGCCGGCATGAAGCTTGCCTTGGCGCCACGGCTTTGTTTGACGAGGGGCGGCGCTCTTCCCTAGACTCGTTTCTGTCTCGAAATTGGCGCCTTGCAACCTCAGATTTGCTGCGCATGCACTCCGATAAGCCAATCAGCCGCACAGGGTCGCTCGAGGCCCTGTCGGAACTGCAAAAACTGAACGAACGCTCTCGCACCATCTTTCGCCAGATCGTCGAGAGCTATCTGGCGACCGGGGATCCCGTCGGCTCGCGCAACCTTGCGCGTCACCTTCCCATGACGCTGTCGCCCGCATCGATCCGCAACGTCATGTCGGATTTGGAGCACCTCGGCTACATCTATGCGCCCCACACCTCGGCCGGCCGCCTACCGACCGAGGCCGGCCTGCGCCTGTTCGTCGACGGCTTGCTCGAGATCGGCGACCTCACCGATGAGGAACGCCGCCAGATCGAGGCCCAGATCGGCGTCAAGCGCGAAAAGTCCCTGCAGCAGGTGTTGAGCGAAGCCGGCGAAATGATCTCGGGTCTTTCCCACTGCGCGGGCCTGGTGATCAGCGACCGCCAGGTCGGCAAGCTCAAGCACATCGAGTTCCTACAACTCGAGCCCGGCAAGGCCCTGGTAATTTTGGTCGGCGACGACCAGAGCGTGGAAAATCGCATTATCGCCCTGCCGCTGGGGCTGCCCCCCTCTAGCCTGACGGAGGCCGCCAACTACCTCAATGCGCGCATCCGCGGCCTCACCCTTGGCGAAGCCAAAACGCGCGTGGAGGCGGAGCTCGCCTCCGCTAAGGCCGAGCTCGATGCCTTGACGCAGAAGATCGTCGAGGCCGGGCTTGCCACCTGGTCCGGCGCGCTGGGCGAGCAAAAAAGCCTGATCGTGCGCGGCCAAGCCAACCTGCTCAAGGACGTGGATGGTCTGGAGAATCTCGCACGCATTCGCCAGCTGTTCGACGATCTGGAAGCCAAGCGTGAACTTGTGCAGCTCTTGGGGCTCGCCGAGCGCGGCGAGGGCGTGCACATTTTCATCGGTTCGGAGAATAAGCTGTTCTCGCTGTCGGGCTCCTCGCTGATCGTGGCCCCCTTTCAGGACAAGCAACGCCAAATTGTCGGCGTTCTTGGCGTTATTGGGCCGACGCGCCTCAATTACGCGCGCATCATTCCCATGGTGGACTATACAGCCAAGCTTGTGGGCCGCCTTCTGACTTGATTTTTTTGGCGCGCTGCACGATATCGGCACGAACCCCAATTGCCCATGTCTCGCTCAGCTCGTAAGGCTGCCATTGGCAAGGCGCGTAACCCTGCCAGCTACGGATAACACGATGCATGACCCATCGCCCGACGAGTCCGACCCGAACCGGCCGAGCCCCGAAACCGCGTCCGGCGGCTCCGCTGCCGACCCGGCAACGGGCCCTGCGGCCGAGCCCGAGGGGCAGCGCAGCGTGCACGACGTGATCGCCGCGTTGCAGGCCGAAGTTGCCGACTTTAAGGACAGGTGGATGCGCGCGCAGGCGGAAACCGAAAACGTGCGCAAGCGCTACGAGCGCGAAAAGGACGAGACGGCCAAGTACGCCATCACCAAATTTGCCCGCGATATCGTCAACGTGGGGGACAACTTCCAGCGTGCGATCGATGCGGTCCCCGCCGGGGCGGCCGAACGGGAGCCCGCATTGAAGAGCTTCCTTGAGGGCGTCACGCTCACCGAGCGGGAGCTGCTCAATATTCTGGAACGGCACGGCATTAAGCGCCTTAATCCCAAGGACGAGCCGTTTAACCCGCACCTGCACCAGGCCATGATGGAGGTTCAGCGCGGCGATGTTGCACCGGGCACCGTCGTGCAGGTTTTCCAGCCCGGTTACATCATCGAGGATCGCGTGCTGCGTCCAGCGATGGTGGTGGTCGCCAAGGCCGAGCCGAAACCTGCCGAGCCACGCCCGGCCGCGGCCAACGATGACACCCCGCCCAATGGCGCCGGCGGCAGCGCTTGATCGGGTCAGGCTGACGGTGCGGGGGTCCTCAATTCGGTCGTACGCGACGCAAGGTGAGGTTGAAGCGTCCACCCTCGGCCAGCAGCGCCGAGCTGCCAGGCGCGATGCGGTCGACGCCATGGTAGGCGAGGCGCGCCGCACCCCCCAGCACCACGACGTCACCCGAGCGCAAGAGCAGGCGGTGCTTGGGATCGCCGCGCGCGAGCCCGCCCACGTGGAAGACGGCAGCATCGCCCAGCGAAACGGAAACGACGGGCACGTCCTTTGCGGCCTCGTCGGCGTCACGGTGCGTGCCCATTTTGGCGCCCGCGGCGTAATAATTGATGAGACACGCCTCGGGGCGCGGCCGCCCCGGGGCCACCTCGTCCCAGAGCGCCAGCAGACGGGTCGGAATGGCGGGCCAGGCCGCACCGGTGTGGGGGTGGAGCGGCTGATAGCGGTAGCCCCCCGCTCGGTCCGAGACCCAGCCCAGCGCCCCGCAGTTGCTCATGCGCACCGAAAAGGCGCGCCCCGTGCGCGGCATGGTGGGGACGAACAGGGGCGCGGCCCGAATCACGGCACGAATTTCGGCCAGGAGCAGGGCCTGCTCGGCCGCGCCGAAGCGGCCCGGCAGGTGGCGGAAGCCCGCCGGTGGTGCCGGTTTAGAGGAGGTTTTGTGGCTGCTGTACATCGATCAAGAGGTTCGTCACATTTGCCGGCTAAGGGTCGGCTCGCGACCGTTGCAGCCCCAAAAGGGCCCCACTATATAACCCCAGACAAGCAATCGCAGCTCTAGGGGACCGTTCTCAAGGCTCCAATCTGGGCCATGGGCGCCGGACGCCGAGTTTTTGGGTCCGGACGGTCTGCCGCAAAAGAGAGGACAAAGACGATATGGCCAAAGTGATCGGCATCGACCTCGGCACCACCAATTCCTGCGTCGCGGTCATGGAGGGCTCCAAGCCCAAGGTGCTCGAAAACGCTGAAGGATCCAACACCACCCCCTCCATTGTTGCCTTTACGGACGATGGCGAACGCCTGGTCGGTCTGCCGGCCAAACGCCAGGGGGTGACCAATCCGCTGAATACGTTCTTCGCCATCAAGCGCCTGATTGGTCGGCGCTATGACGATCCGATGGTGGAGAAGGACAAAAACCTCGTTCCCTATAAGATTATCAAAGGCCCGAACGGCGATGCCTGGGTCGAGGCGCACGGCAAGCAATACTCCCCGGCGCAGATCTCGGCCTACGTGCTGCAGAAGATGAAGGAGACGGCGGAAGCCAAGCTCGGCGAGAGCGTGACCCAAGCCGTCATCACCGTTCCTGCCTATTTCAACGACGCGCAGCGCCAGGCCACCAAGGATGCGGGCAAGATCGCCGGCCTTGAGGTCTTGCGCATCATCAATGAGCCGACCGCGGCGGCGCTCGCCTACGGCCTGGACAAAAAGAAGGACTCCAAGACCATCGCCGTCTACGACCTCGGCGGCGGCACCTTCGATATTTCCGTGCTCGAAATCGGCGACGGCGTGTTCGAGGTCAAATCGACCAATGGCGACACCTTCCTCGGCGGTGAGGATTTCGACATGCGCCTGGTCGAGTATCTGGCCAGCGAATTCAAGAAAGAGAACGGCATCGACCTCAGGAACGACAAGCTGGCCTTGCAACGCCTCAAGGAGGCGTCCGAGAAGGCCAAGATCGAGCTGTCGTCCTCGCAGCAGACCGAGATCAACCTGCCCTTCATCAGCATGAACCCCCAGACGCAGTCGCCGCTGCATCTGACCTTGAAGCTGACCCGGGCGAAGCTCGAGAGCCTGGTCGACGACCTGATCGAACGCACCAAGGGCCCCTGCCAGCAGGCGCTCAAGGACGCGGGGCTGAAAGCGGCCGAGATCGGCGAAGTGGTGCTGGTGGGCGGCATGACGCGCATGCCCAAGGTGCAGCAGATCGTCAAGGAGCTGTTCGGCAAGGAACCGCACAAGGGTGTGAACCCGGACGAGGTGGTTGCCGTCGGCGCGGCGATCCAGGGCGGCGTGCTCAAGGGTGATGTCAAGGACGTGCTCCTGCTCGACGTCACGCCGCTGTCGCTCGGTATCGAAACGCTGGGCGGCGTGTTCACGCGCCTGATCGATCGCAACACCACGATCCCCACCAAAAAGAGCCAGATCTTCTCCACGGCCGAAGATGGTCAGAACGCGGTGACGATCCGGGTCAGCCAGGGCGAGCGCGAGATGGCGGCCGACAACAAACTGCTCGGGCAGTTTGATCTCGTCGGCATTCCGCCGGCCCCGCGCGGCATGCCGCAAATCGAGGTGACCTTCGATATCGATGCCAACGGCATCGTGCACGTCTCCGCCAAGGACAAGGCGACCAACAAGGAGCAGTCGATCCGCATCCAGGCCTCCGGCGGTTTAACCGAGGCCGACATCAAGCGCATGACCGAGGAGGCCGAGCGCTTCAAGGATGAGGACAAGAAGAAGCGCGAGCTGGTCGAGACCAAGAACGGCGCCGACGCCATGATCCACGCGACCGAGAAGTCGCTCAAGGATCTGGGCGAGAAGGTCGCCGCCGTCGATAAGGGCAAGATCGAAGCGGCGATCGGCGAGCTCAGAGATGCCCTGAAGGCCGACGATGTCGAGGCCATCAGGTCCAAGACCAACGCCCTGGCGCAAGCCTCCATGAAACTGGGTGAGGCGATCTACGGTGCCCAGCAGGCCGCCGAAGGTGCGGCGGGCGGCGCAGGGGCGGGCGAGGCACAGAAGAAGGGCGGGGCCGCCGGCGACAATGTCGTCGACGCCGACTTCGAAGAAGTAAAAGACGACAAGAAGAAGTCTGCCTAAGCTGGGGGATTAAACATGCAAGCCCTCGTTCGGCCAGCACGCGCTTAAGAAGCCGCTGCGCTGGTTGGGCGGGGGCTTGGCTCTACCGACGCCGACACGCGGAGCTGCCCGCGTCAGGCGGTGAGAACTGGAAACTCAGGCCCATGGCCAAGCGCGACTACTACGACGTTCTGGGGATCAGCCGAGGGGCAAGCGAGCAGGATATCAAGTCGGCCTTCCGCCGGCTCGCCAAGGACTGCCACCCTGACCGCAACGCCAGCGACAAGAGCGCTGAGCAAAAGTTCAAGGAGCTGAACGAGGCCTACGAGGCCTTGAAGGACCCGCAGAAACGGGCCGCCTACGATCAGTTCGGGCATGCGGCCTTCGACGGGCGCGGCGGCCATGGCCACGGTTTCGGGCCGGATTTCGCCTCCTCGATGTCGGACATTTTCGACGACCTGTTCGGCGAGTTCATGGGCGGCCGGCGCGGGGGTGGTGCGCGGCGCTCCGGTCGCGAACGCGGCGCCGATTTGCGCTACAACATGGAAGTCGCCCTGACCGAGGCCTACACGGGAAAGACCGCGCAAATCCGCGTGCCAACCAGCGTCACCTGCGAGGGCTGCACCGGCACCGGCGCCAACCCGGGCACCAAGCCCTCCGCCTGCCCGACCTGTGGGGGCATCGGTAAGGTGCGGGCGAGCCAGGGCTTCTTTACCATCGAACGTACCTGCCCCGGCTGTCATGGCCGCGGTGAGATCATCTCCGATCCCTGCAGCGATTGCAGCGGCAAGGGTCGGGTGGTGAAAGAGCGCCAGCTCTCGGTCAATATTCCCGCCGGTGTCGAGGACGGCACCCGCATCCGGCTCGCCGGCGAGGGCGAAGCGGGCCTGCGCGGCGGTCCGGCCGGCGATCTTTACATTTTCTTGTCGATCAAGCCGCACGAGTTCTTTCAGCGCGATGGCGCCGACATCTTCTGCCGCGTGCCGATTGCCATGACCACGGCGGCGCTCGGCGGCCAGATCGATGTTCCCACCATCGACAACGGCAAGACGCGGGTCAAGGTGCCGGAGGGGACCGAGAGCGGCAAGCAGTTCCGCCTTAAGGGCAAGGGCATGCCCGTGTTGCGCTCCAAGGTGACGGGCGACATGTACATTCAGGTCGAGGTCGAGACGCCCAAGAGCCTCAATGCGCGCCAGCGCCAGTTGCTCGAGGAGTTCGAGCGCGAGAGCAATCGCGAGACCTCGCCGCATTCCTCCGGCTTTTTTGCCAAGATGAAGGAATTTTTCGAGGGCAAGGCCAGCTGAGCGCGGCGCTTGGGCGAGGCTTAGTCCGTCGGCGCGGGCGCCGCGTGCACGCGCGGAATGACGATCACCGCGCGGCCGGCCGACACATCCAAGCTGGGCACGGTCGCCTCGGTAAAGGGGACGAGTTCGGTCTTGGCCGAGCCTGCCAAGGCAATCTCGATCAGGTCGCCGGCGCCGAAGTTGTGGATCGCGGCAATGCGGCCGAACGCACGACCCTGCGGATCGACGGCGAGGAGGCCGATCAGATCGGCGTGATAGAACTCGTCCTCCGCCGGGGGTGGCAAGCGCGCGCGCGCAACGTAGAGCTCAACCCCCTTGAGGGCTTCCGCGGCCGTGCGGTCGGCGATGCCAGCGAGGCGCGCCACCACGCCTTTCGGCGTCGGCTTGGCGCGTAGGATGGTGAAGGTCTTGCCGCCGGCCGCGTCCGACAGCGGCCCGTAGGCGGCGATGCTTTCCGGCACCTCGGCAAAGGAGTGGATCAGCACCTCGCCGCTCAGCCCGTGCGCACCGGCGATGCGGCCGAGGAGAATGCGGGCAGACGCGTCCTCGGCCACGACACGCCTCATGCCGGCTTGGCGTCGGCCTCGGCCTTCTTGGCGGCGGCCTCGGCGGCGGCGGCTTCACGCTCCAGGCGCTTTTTCTTCGGCTTGCCCTTGTTGGGATTGTCGCCCTGCGTGCGCTTGGCGAGACCTGCGGCGTCCAGAAAACGCAGCACGCGATCGGTTGGCTGCGCACCGACGGCGAGCCAGTGCTTGGCACGTTCGACGTTGAGCTTGACGCGATCCGCGCTCTCCTTGGGCAGCAGCGGGTTGTGCGTGCCGATCTGTTCGATGTAGCGGCCATCGCGCGGCGAGGCGGAATCGGCCACCACGATATAGAAGTAGGGTCGCTTTTTGGTGCCTCCACGCGAGAGGCGGATTTTCACGGCCATGCTGGTCTCCTAACTTGAGTGGGTTGGTGTCATTGCGGCATCGGGTTGGCTGGCAGGCCCCAAGGTTTGCGGTGAGCCCGCGATGCGCGCGTTTCTCAAGGCATCGGGCGTCGAAGGGGTGGTTGATCGCATCGTCTACTTCTTCTTGCCCGGCACGCCAGGCAAACCCGGCAGGCGGGGCAATCCTGCACCCCCCAAGCCCGGCAGGCCCGGAAGCTTCGGTAGCGTTCCACCCCCGAGGCCCGGCAATCCCTTGGGCAAACTCCCTTTCAGGTCCTTGGGCAGTTTTTCCAAAACCTTAGGGTCGAGGCGGGCAAGGTCGGCCTGCATCTTTTCCAGCTCCGCCGGGCTTGGCGCCGCACTGCCGCCGCCCAGGCCCATCATGCGCTGCATCAGGCCGCCGCGCTGTTTGCCCATCAGCTTCATCATGTCCGCCATCTGGCGGTGCATCTTGAGCAGACGGTTGACGTCCTCGGGTCGCGTTCCCGAGCCCGCCGCAATGCGTCGCTTGCGCTTGCCGTCCAAGAGCTTGGGGTGGCGCCGCTCCTTCGGCGTCATCGAAGAGATGATGGCGCGCTGGCGCTTGATGATGGTGTTGTCGAGATTGGCGTCGTCGATTTGCCGCTTGATCTTGCCGATGCCGGGCAGCATGGCCAGCATGCTCGACATGCCGCCAAGCCGCTCCATCTGCTTGAGTTGATCGCCCAGGTCCTCCAGATCGAAGGCGCCCTTGCGCAGCTTTTCGGCGATGCTTTGCGCCTTTTCGAGGTCGATGCTCTGCGCCGCCTTCTCCACCAGGCTGACGACGTCGCCCATGCCCAGGATGCGTCCGGCGATGCGCTGCGGGTGAAAGTCCTCGAGCGCGTCCCACTTCTCGCCCACGCCCACGAGCTTGATGGGTTTGCCGGTGACGGCGCGCATGCTGAGCGCGGCACCACCGCGCCCGTCGCCGTCAACCCGCGTCAATACGATGCCGCTGATGCCGACGCGCTCATCGAAGTTCTTGGCGAGCTTGACGGCGTCCTGGCCGGTGAGCGAATCGGCAACCAGCAAGGTCTCGTGCGGGCGCGCGATGCGGCTGATCTCGGCCGATTCCTGCATCAGCGCTTCGTCGATATGGGTCCGACCGGCGGTGTCGAGCAGGACGATGTCGTAGCCGGCAAGGCGTGCGGCATCGAGCGCGCGCTGGGTGATCTGCTGGGGCGTTTGTCCCGCCACGATCGGCAGGGTGTCGACCTTGGCCTGCTCACCCAGCACCCGCAACTGCTCCTGTGCCGCCGGCCGGCGCGTGTCGAGCGAGGCCATCAGCACTTTCTTTTTGTCGCGGTTGGTCAGCCGGTAGCCGATCTTGGCGCAGGTCGTGGTTTTGCCCGAACCCTGCAGGCCGACCAGCATGATGGTGACCGGCGGCTGGGCGGCAAGGTCGACGGGTGCAGCGTCCGAGCCCAGCATGCTGACGAGCTCGTCGTGCACGATCTTGACCACCATCTGGCCGGGCGTGACGGATTTGATGACCTCCTGGCCGATCGCCTTGGCCTTCACCTTCTCGGTGAAGTCGCGCACGACCTCGAGCGCCACATCGGCCTCCAACAGGGCGCGACGCACCTCGCGCATGGCTTCGGCGACGTCGCTGTCGCTCAAGGCCCCGCGGCGCGTCAGCTTATCGAGGATGCCCGAGAGGCGATCTGACAGGGATTGGAACATTTAGGCTCCAGGCACAGCAGGCGTTGCAAGGTGAGGCGCGCCGGCGCCTGGGGGTGCCGAAGGTCGGCACCCCAATCGGGCGTCACGCGCGCCGAGAAGCAGGCATCGTCGCTTTCGCATGGCTCAGCTCGCCAAAGCATGCCCTCGCCGGCGGTGCCAATGAGCCAACGCGCCCGCGGGCGCAACGCGCTGGCGGACGTTGACCTCCTGGCCCTCGGATCGCGCCATCGAGACGCAAGCCCGTGCCAGGCGGCGGCTCGTTGTCACGGGGCCGTCTGGATTTGGCCGCACCATCGTTGAAGCCCGCCCGCCTGTCAACCCAGGCGCGCTTCGCCCACCAGGCGCAAAGCGGCGCAGGGCGCATCAGCAAAGTTGACTTTGCGCGTCCCCTCCATAATAGTGCGCGCCGACCCGAGCCACGACCTCGCGCGCGCGATTTCAGTGTGCGTGACCCAGTTGCTATTTGCAGCGGGAAATCTAAGGAAATCAACGATGTACGCTGTCATCAAGACCGGCGGCAAGCAGTACCGCGTCGCGCCCAACGATGTTCTGACCATCGAAAAGGTGGCCGGTGAGGCCGGTGCGACCGTCGAGTTTGCCGACGTGCTCATGCTGGGCGGGGATGCGCCCAAGGTTGGCACCCCCGGCGTGGCGGGAGCTAAGGTGACCGCCGAAATCGTCGAACAGGGGCGGGCGCCCAAGATCATCGCCTTCAAAAAGCGGCGGCGCAAGAACTCGCGGCGCAAGCGGGGTCACCGCCAACAGCAGACGACCGTGCGCATCAAGGATATCATCGGCGCCTGAGGCCGGCTCAGGCTCAAGGACCATTCCAAGGACTTCCTCCCATGGCACACAAGAAGGCAGGCGGCTCCTCGCGCAACGGCCGCGACACGGCGGGCCGCCGGCTCGGCATCAAACGCTACGGCGGCGAGCGCGTGCTGGCCGGCAACATTCTCGTGCGCCAGCGCGGCACGCGCTGGCACGCCGGCCCGAACGTCGGCATGGGCACGGATCACACGCTGTTTGCGCTCACCGAGGGCAACGTCGAGTTCGCGACCAAACGCAACGGGCGGATCTTCGTGTCTGTGAAACCCGCGGCCAAGGACGCCGCCGAATAGCGCCCAGGGGACGTCGGCGCGCAGCAAGGCTGCGTCTCTCCCCGGCGCATGGTATGCGGGATGAGGCCGCCCACAGACACGCTGCCGCATGTTGACGATCAAAACCCAGCGCTTGCTCCTGCGGCCCTTTCAACGCTCCGACGCGCGCGAGTTTGCCCGTCTCGCCGGCGACTGGTCGGTCGCCTCGATGACGAGCGACATCCCCCATCCTTTTGACGAAGCCCAGGCCCTGGCCTGGCTCAAGCCGGCCCGGGGCGAGGTCCGGTTTGCCATCGCTTTGGACGGGCGGCACTTAATTGGTGGCGCCGGTTTCTACCGGCGGCCGTCGGGCGTCGCCGAGCTCGGGTTCTGGCTTGGCAAGCCGTGGTGGGGCCAGGGCTTCGCCACCGAGGCTGCCCGCGCCGTGCTGGCGCATGGCGTGCGCGACCGTCGGCTGCCCGCGTTTTCTTCCGCCCACTTTGTCGATAATCCTGCCTCCGGTCGCGTGTTGACCAAGCTTGGTTTTGTTGAGGTCGAGCGCATCCCCATTGCCTGCACGGCGCGCGGCTACCACGTAGAGGCCATCACCTACCGGCTCGAGCGCCAGCGCGCCCTGCTGGTGATCGCACCCAGCGCCGGCAGCCTGGCCGAGCGGCGGCGCTGGCGCCACTGGCTGGGCCGCATTGGCGCGGGCTGACCGGCTCGCATACAGGCCCGCATACAGGCAATGAAGTTTTTGGACCAGGCCAAGATCTACATCCGCTCCGGCGACGGCGGACCCGGTGCGGTCTCCTTCCGGCGCGAAAAGTTCATCGAGTTCGGCGGACCCGACGGCGGCGACGGCGGCAGGGGCGGCGACGTCTGGGTCGAATGCGTTGCCGGTCTCAACACGCTGATCGACTATCGCTACCAACAGCATTTCAAGGCCCAGAACGGGCGCACCGGCATGGGCAAGAACCGGGCCGGGGCGGGCGGCGCCGACAAGGTCATCGCCGTGCCGCCGGGGACGGAGGTCCTCGCGGAGGATCAGGTCACGCGCTTGGCCGACCTCGTCAAGGTCGGCGACCGCGCCCAGCTTGCGCGCGGGGGCAACGGCGGGTTCGGCAACGCCCATTTCAAGTCCGCCACCAATCGAGCGCCGCGCCGCGCCAACCCGGGCGAACCCGGCGAGGAGTTGACGATCTGGCTGCGCCTGAAGCTGATTGCCGATGCCGGGATCGTCGGAGCGCCGAATGCCGGCAAATCGACCTTTCTTGCCAGCGTCAGCGCCGCCAAACCAAGGATTGCCGACTATCCGTTCACCACGCTTTATCCCCACCTCGGCGTGGTGCGCAGCGATGGTTTCGATTTCGTGCTCGCCGATGTGCCGGGCCTCATCGAGGGGGCGCACCAGGGCACCGGCCTCGGCGTGCGCTTTCTCGGCCATGTCGAGCGCTGCAGCGTGCTCTTGCACCTCGTCGCTGCGAGCGAGGAGGATGTGGCGGCCGCCTACCGCACGGTGCGCAGCGAACTCAAAGCCTATGGCGCGGGGCTCGAACGCAAGAAGGAAATCGTGGCCCTGTCCAAATGCGACGTCGTCGCGCAAAGCCAGCTGCCGGAGAAGGTCGAGGCACTCCGCCGCGCGGCCCGCAAGAAGCCTCTGTTGCTTTCCGCCGTCACCGGCCAGGGGGTCGGCTCGGTGCTAAGCGCTTTGGCGCGCGAGATCGCCAAGGCGAAGCAACCGCTCCTCGAGGCGCCGGCGCAGCGCGCTTGGCAGCCCTGAGCCGGGCGGCGCGCGCGGGGCTGCCCCTGGGCGGGGGCTTGCGTTCGCTTTAGAATGCGGGGGGCGGGGCGCGCCAACCCCCGCGCGAGGCTGTTGCAAGGAGCCGGGAGGGGAGGCAAAAACCATGCCGGGAGCTGTGCGCGTTTGGAGCGTGCTCGTGCTCTGTGCCTGGGCTGCCCTCGGCCATCCGCTGCCGCTCGGGGCGCAGGCGCCGGCCGCTACGCCCGAGGCCGAGAGCGACAAGAAGTTGTCGCGGCGCGCCATCATCCGCTTCCTGACCGAGGGCGACTATCCGCCCTTCAACTATCTCGACGAAGACAACGTGCTGACCGGCTTCAACGTGGATATGGCGCGCGCCATCTGCCTGGAGCTGGCCGCGGCCTGCGATATCCAGGTGCGGCCCTGGTCGGAATTAATCCCCGCGCTCAGGCGTGGGGAGGCCGATGCCGTGATCGCCTCGCACGCCATCAGCCAGACCATGCTCAAGGCCGTCGACATTACCGATCGCTACTACCACACGCCCGGCCGTTTCGCCGGACCGCGCTCGACGAGCCGGCTCGACGTCACGCCCGAAGGCCTGGAGGGTCGAAGGATCGCCGTCGCCAAGGGCACCGCGCACGAGGCCTATCTGCGCGCCTTCTTCTCGGACAGCTCGATCCGGACCTTCGAGACGCCCGAGCTTGCGCGCGACGCCTTGATCACGGGTGCCGTCGATTTGTTGTTCGACGACGGCGTCAGCTTGGTGTTTTGGTTGAATGGCACCGCGTCGAAGGGCTGCTGTGAATTCAAGGGCGGCCCCTTCAGCGAGCCCAAGTTCTTCGGCGACGGCGTCGGCGTGGTGGTGGGGCGGGAGGATCAGCAGCTGAAGAGCCTGATCAACGCCGCGCTCAAGCACATTCGCACCACCGGCCGCTACGAGGAATTGCTGCTGCGCTATTTCCCGCTGCGCGCGTTCTAGGCGGGGGCATTAGCCCGCCGGGGCTTGCGGGTGGAGGCTGGCTGAGCCGCTAAGGCCGCTCGTCGCCAGCACCGGGGTGCCGTTTTGGCCGCTGGCGAGGTCACGGAACCAGACGCCCAGAAAGTCGAGCAGGGCACGCATGCGCGGCAACAGATGCTTGGAGCTTGGATAGAGGGCCCAGACCGCCGCGTTGCTGCCGACCTCGTAGTCCGCCAATACCTGCGTCAGCCTGCCCGAGCGCAGCTCCGAGAGGACGACGAGTTCGGAGGCACGGATCAGCCCCAATCCATCCTGCGCCGCCTGGCACAAAAGTTCCCCGTCATTAGAGCGGATCGGTCCCTGAATGCGCACCGACGTCTCTAGCCCATTTTTGCAGAACGGCCACTGCACGCCATCACCCAGGATCAGGCAGTCGTGGCGGACGAGTTCCTCCGGTTGCGCCGGCCGGCCCCTGCGGGCGAGATAGGCGGGGGAGGCCGCGATGATGTGACGGTCGGGTGCCAATCGCTTGGCGATCAGCGTGGAGTTGGTGAGAGTGCCCGTGCGAATGGCAACATCATAGCCATCCTCTTGCAGGTTCACGGGGCGATCCTGCAGATCGACCTGTACGTCGATTTGCGGGTAGCTGCGCATGAATTGACAGAGCGCCGGGGCCACGTAGCGACGCCCGAGGAACGCCGGGGCGGCGATTTTGAGCGTGCCCTTGGGCTTGCTCACCCGGTCATCGACGCTGGCGCAGGCGACCTCGATCTCGGCCAGGATACGTTCCACGTGCACGAGGAAGGTGGCGCCCTCCTCCGTAATGCGGATGCTGCGCGTGGTGCGATCAAACAGCCGGGCGGAAAGCTGGTCCTCTAAGGCCTGGATGCGCTTGGAGATGGTCCCCGGTGTCAGGCCAAGCTCGGCTCCGACGGCGGACAAGTTTTGCAGCGCCGCCACGCGCGCAAAAATGCGCATATCCTGGATGTCCATCACCGCTCCCTACGCCGGCCGCCCTTATTGGTTATTTTTTCCCCACCCGAGCGCCTAAACGCAAAAACAAGCCGAGTGCACTCTAGCGAGCAAGCCTCTGGCGTTCAAATGAGAAGTGTGGCGCAGGCATCCCCCAAACGGGGGGCCTCAAGGGCTCGCAGAGCCCTGCGCCGGCGCCCGCGACGGCCTAGAACAACTTGAGCAGGCGCTCCAGGTATTCAAGCTCGATGGGCGGGCGGGTCGGCTCGCCCAGCCGGCGTCGCAATTCCTCTAGGATCTCGCGTGCGCGCTGGACGTCGATTTGGTCGGGCACCTTGACGCCGACGCCGGGATCGGGGCCGTCCGTGCGCTGCGGCGGCCGCCCCAGCGGGTCGAGCTCGCCGTTGTTGTCGTTGAGGCCGAAGCGCGAGGGCATTTGGTTTAACATCTGCTGGGCCATCTCGCGGGCGCCCTGGCGCAGCTGCTCAAGGGCGCGGCTTTCCTCCTGCGCGGCGCCGTCGAGATCGCCGTCCCGCAAGGCGCGCTCGGCCCGCTCCATGGATTCGCCCGCGCCGCCGAATTGCTCGGGTGCATTGAGACCGAATTCACGCATGCCGCGCTGCAGTCGGCCCAGCATGTCGCGCAGTTCGCGCTGGCGGTCGCCGAGGCCGCCGAACTCGTCGCCGTCGCCCTGGCCCTCGCCTTGCTGACCCTGCTGCCCTTGCTGCCCCTGTTGGCCACGCTGGCCGCGCTGCCCCTGTTGGCCCTGCTGACCCTGCTGGCCTCTTTGCCCCTGCTGACCGCGCTGCCCCCTCTGGCCCTGTTGGCCCTGCTGGCCCTGCTGGCCTTGCTGGCGCTGCTGGTTGAAGGTGTCATCGAGCAGCTGCTGCTGGCGTCCGATGATGTTGCCAAATTCATCCATCATCTTGCCGAACTGCCGGCTCTGACCCTGATCGGCCATGCGCCCGGACTGCAGGCGATCGAGCAGGTCGCGCAGCTGAGAGAGCATCTGTTGGGCCATGTCGCGATTGCCCGAACGCGCCATGTTTTCCAGGTTGCGCAGGAGCTGGTCGAGGTCCTGCGGCGTCATGTACTGGCTGTTGCGATCCATCCCCTGCATGGGGGGCTGATTTTCCGCCTGCTTCTGCAGCTGCTCCAGGAACTGGGCCAACGCTTGGCGCAGCTCCTGCATCAGGCGCTGAATTTCTTCGTCCGAGGCGCCCTCTTCCAGCGCCTTGGAGAGACGCTCCTGGGCGGCCCGCAGCGCGCGCTCGGCATCGCTCAGGTTGCCGTCCTCGATGCGCAGCGCAACGTCCCAGAGCTGGGCAATGACGCTGTTGCGCCCGGCGCGGGTGGTGTCGCGCTGCAGGCGCCAGTACGCGGAGCGCAAGCCGAGATAGACCTGCCGATCCTCGATAAAGCCCTCAGGCTCCAAGGTCAGCGCATCGAGCGCGCGCACGACCTGCAGGCGATCGCGCGGATCCTCGACCAGGCGCCGGCGCTGCTCCACCACGGCGCGCGCCAGCGGCTTGCCAAAGCGCCGCTCGGGTAGCACCATTTCGATGGAGTCGCTGCGACCGACCTGGCCTGCGAGATCCTTGGCAAGGAGGGTGAGCCGGACTTTCATGCCGGCCCAGGGATGATCGCCGATTTCGTGGAAGCTCTGGCCCTCGGCCTGCTTGGGGTAGGCTTTGGGCAGCCGCAGCGCCAGGGCCGGGGGCCGCTCGAGCGGCGGCCGCGGGCCCTTTTTGGCGCCCGCCCGCGCCCAGGCCGTGGCCGACGTGTCTTCCTTGGGCGTCACGCGCTTAATCCGTGTCTCCGCGGACACCACGCCGTAGTCGTCCTCGACCTTGAAGAAGAGCTTGAGGCCGCCGCGCGGGGTGCGCTCGGGCTCCTTGAGGAGGCTGATTTTGGGCGGCAGATCTGGCGTCACATTGAACGTCCAGGTCGCGATCGGCGTGCCTGAACTTGAGACCGTGACCGGACCCGACCAGCCGATCTCCGTGCGGATTTCGGCAACGTCGCCCACCTTGGCGGGGGCAGAGGCCTCAAGGCGCCGCGTGCCGCCGTTGGCGTCGGCCGGTGCCTCAAGCGCAAGCGCTCCGACGCCGGCGCCGCTGGCCCGAACGACCAACAGGCTTTTGTCGGGAATCTCGTAAGCGCCCGTCGGGCGCTCCGCGTGCTGCCAGCCGCCGTGCGACCCATCGGCTAGCATGATGGGGGGCTTGCCCGTATAGGCCGGCGGCGTCACCCAGGCATCGAGCCGGGCCTCCGCGCCCTTAGCCAGTGGTCCGAAGCGGAAGGCCGCCCATAGGCGGTCGGACGTGCTGTCGCCGGCGGCCACGAGCAAAAGCAGAACGGTGAGCAGCAACAGGGCGCGCACGGCAAAGGGATCATAGCGATCGGTGCGCGGCGCCGGTCGACCGACGCGCAGCTTGGCCAAGAGTTGGGCCAGGCGTTGCCGATGCACGCGCCACAGCGCCGCCGTGCGGGCATCCTCGGCATTGAGCGTCAGCGTGTCTTCATACGAGGAAGCCGGGCGGTGTTTGACCCCCGAAGCGCCCTCCACACGGCGGATCGCCTCGGCGCGGCTCGGCCAGCGCACCCGGGCGAGGGCCACCAGCGCCGCCAGCAGGGCGAGGCCGAAGAGCCCCAGCACGACCTTATGGGTGACCTCGTCCAGCCGCGCCCACAGCCCCAACAGGGACATGGCCATGAAGAGGCCGACAAGGCCGATCAGCACCCAGGCGCGCGGCCAGAGCGCTTCGAATAGCAAAGCCCATCGGCTGAGCGCGACCTTGCGCTCCAATCTGCGTTCCAGGGCTGATCGAGGTGTGTTCGGTGCCGCCATGGCCTCACTCTATCACGCCGTGCCCAAGCGTGCTCAACACATTAACAGTGATGTTTGCGTGAAGTTGCCAAGGAATGGGGCCCGAGCGCGGCGAGGCTGGCGCGCGGGCGTTGGGGGGCGGCCTCGGGCCCCTGGCAACGGGGGGCGAGACCCCGCAAAGCGCGCGCCCGCCCCACTGCTCCGGCGGTGCCCGGCCGCACCGCCAGGGGCCCGCGCCGGTCGGCGCGGGCGGGTCCGCCACGGGGGCGCCGCCCCTTAGCCGTGCCGGGCATCGGATGGGTCGAGAACGCCCATCATCGCCACCCCCGGTCAAGCCGGGGAAACATTTGGGGGTGGAGCGTGCCGTCGACATCTTTTCTCTGCCTTTGTCCTCAACAAAGGATCCTCATTTCTTTTTTCACGGCAATATTGCGTGCGCAAAGAATATCATTCTATTTAACGGGGAAGGCGTGGGGGTGACTGGCCCGGGCCAGGTCTGGCTGGTCTGGGGTGGCGCCGCCGACTTTTTTGAACGGTGGACAGCAAAAGCATGGGCAACATCAGGGTCAACGATCACAGCGGCAAGACGCACGTGCTGGAGGCGGTGGAGGGCTGGCGCGTGATGGAGGTCATTCGCGACCACGGCCTGCCGATCGAAGCCCTGTGTGGTGGGGCCTGCGCCTGCGCCACCTGCCACGTCCACGTCGCCCCGGCGTGGGCGGAGCGCTTATTGCCCATGCGCGAGGACGAGGAAGGGCTATTGGACGCCCTGCCACAAGCGGCGGAGACCTCGCGCCTCGCCTGCCAGATCATCTGGGACACCGATCTTGACGGGCTCGAACTGACGCTGGTGGGGGATGACCCATGAAATACTTTCCCTTGTTCACCCATCTCGACGCGGCCGAGGTTCTCGTTGCCGGTGGGGGCGAGGCCGCGCTGCAAAAAGTGCGGCTTCTGTTGAAGACGACGGCGCGCATCACCGTCATGGCTCCAAGCCTCAATGCGGCGTTGCGGGCGCTTGCTGAAAGCAGTGCCCTAACCCATGTGCCGCGCTGGCCCGGGCCGGCCGACCTCGATCGGCAAAGCCTCGTTTATGCCGCCACCGGCGATCGCGCGCTCGAGGAGAGCTTATTTGCGGCCGCGCGCGCCCGCGGCATTCCCATCAACGTCGTCGACGCCCCTGAGCTCTCCACCTTTCTGACGCCTGCCATTGTCGACCGCGATCCGATCGTGGTGGCGATCGGCACCGAAGGGACGGCCCCCGTGCTCGCGCGCGAAATCAAATCCCGGCTCGAGAGCTGGCTGCCGGCGAACTTTGGCGCCCTCGGCCAGCGCGCTCGCCTCTTGCGCCGGCGCGTTGCCGCGCGCATCAAGGATCCGGCGGCGCGTCGCCAGCTCTGGGAGCGCCTTTTCAAGGGTGCGTTCCGCCGCGCCGTCTTGCGGGGTGCCAGTGCCGAGGCCGAGCGTGCCTTTGCCCGCGAGCTGGCCGCCGCCGCGAGCCCGCGCATTGGCCGCGTCGCGCTGATCGGCTGTGGACCCGGCGACCCGGATCTATTGACGTTGCAGGCGGTGCAGCGCTTGCAGGAGGCCGACGTCCTCATCGTCGACCGGCTCGTCAATCCACAAATTCTTGAGTATGCCCGCCGCGACGCCCGGCGCATTTTTGTCGGCAAGTCGCCACGGGGTCCCGCCACCTCGCAGGCGGAGATCAACCGTCTGTTGGTCGCCGAGGCGGCCGCCGGCCATGTGGTGGCGCGGCTCAAAGGGGGCGATGCCTTGATCTTCGGCCGGGCGGCCGAGGAGCTGGCGGCGCTCGAAGCCGCGCACATCGCCGTGGAGGTCGTGCCCGGGATCACGGCCGCCCATGCCTGCGCGGCACGCTTCCGCTTGCCGCTGACGCTGCGCGAACGCGTGCGCCAGTTCTCGCTGGTGACCGGCAGCAGCGCCGACGGCCTGCCCGATCTCGACTGGCGCGCGCTTGCCGCAGCCGAGGCCGCCTTTGCCGTGTACATGGGGATTGGCAGCGCGCCGCTGCTGCGCGAGCAGCTCCTTGCTGCCGGGGCCCGCGCCGACACCCCGGTCGTCATCGTCCAGAACGGGACCAAGCCGCAAGAACGCGCCGTCGCCACCCGCCTGCGCGACCTCACCCAGGCCATCGACGAGGCCGCCATCAGCGGACCCGCGGTGATCTTTGTCGGGCTCGATTGGGCCGCCGCGGGGCTGGCGCGTCCGCCCGAGGTCGAGCTCTTTCAGCGCCGGCCGGGACGCCAGCCCGAGCGCCCTGGCGATTGCATCAGCGTCAGCACCGAGGCCATCTTATGAGCAAGACCAGCGGTCACGTGCAGGTGTTGACGGCCAACCGTCTCGGCGACGGGGCCGTCGTGTTCCTCAATTTCGATGGCGACTGGGTTGCGAGCCTGACCGGCGTCGTCATCGCGCGCTCGCCCGACGAGGCGCGGGGGCTCGAGGCACGCGGACAGTTCGATGCCGGCCGCAACCTGGTGGTCGATTCCTATCTGGTCGACATGCGCGAGGTCGCGGGCGCACTCATTCCGCTGCGCCAGCGCGAGCGCGTGCGTCTGCAAGGCCCCAGCATTCTCGATGACGTGCCGGGCTACCTAGCCCCTGGCTCGCGCGCAGCCGCGGCAAGCATCGGCTCGCCCGGGGATGGCGCCGAGACCGATGGCCGCTGCGGGCCGTTTTTGCCGGGTGACGGGCCGCGCCGGGAGGCAGCGTAAATCCCATGTACCGCTATGACGAATTTGACGCCGAGTTCGTGCGCCAGCGCGTGGCCCAGTTTCGCGATCAGGTGGCCCGCCGCTTGCGCGGCGAGCTGAGCGAAGAGGAATTCAAGCCGCTGCGTCTCAAGAATGGCGTCTATCTGCAGCTTCACGCCTACATGCTGCGCATCGCCATCCCCTACGGCACCCTGTGCGCGCGCCAGCTGCGCAAGCTCGCCCACATCGCCCGCACCTACGATCGGGGTTTCGGTCACTTCACGACGCGCCAGAACCTGCAATTCAATTGGCCCAAACTGTCGGAGATTCCCGCCATCCTCGAGGAGTTGGCCGAGGTGGAGATGCACGCCATCCAGACCTCGGGCAACAACGTGCGCAACGTCACCGCCGACCACTTCGCCGGCGCGACGGCCGAAGAAGTTGCCGATCCGCGGCCCTACGCGGAGATCATCCGCCAATGGTCATCGTTGCACCCCGAGTTCAGCTTTCTGCCGCGCAAGTTCAAGATCGGCATCACGGCCTCCGAACATGACCGCGCCGCGATTCAGACCCACGACATTGGCCTCCAGCTGAAGCGCCTCGGCGACGGCGGCTTGGGATTTGCCGTGTGGGTCGGGGGCGGTCAGGGGCGCACGCCCTACCTTGCCAAAAAGATCCGCGAGGCCCTGCCCGAGGCGGATCTGCTTAGCTACATCGAGGCAATTCTGCGCGTCTACAACCTGCACGGCCGGCGCGACAACATCCACAAGGCACGCATCAAGATTCTCATCAACAGCCTTGGCGCAGACACCTTTGCCGCCGAGGTGGAGGCGGAATGGGCCCGCATCAAAGATGGCGTGCTCAAGCTGCCCGAGGCGGAGATTGAGCGCATCACGGACTACTTTGCCCCACCGGCGTTTGCATCGCGGCCGCCGCCGGCGGGCCTGCGCCCGGCCGATCGGAGCTTCGACCGCTGGGTGACCCGCAACACCCACGCGCACAAGCAACCGGGTCATGCCATTGTCACCATCACCCTGAAACCGATCGGCGGTATTCCTGGCGACGCGTCGGCGGCGCAAATGGATGCCATCGCCGATCTCGCCCAGCGGTTCTCCTTCGATGAGATCCGCGTCAGCCACGAACAAAATCTGGTGCTGCCGCACGTGCGGCTGGGCGACCTGTGGGCGGTTTATCAAGAGCTGAAGGCGATCGGCCTGGCCGAGGCGAACGCCGGGCTCGTCACCGACATCATCGCCTGCCCCGGCCTCGACTACTGCGCGCTCGCCAATGCGCGCTCCATTCCCATTGCCCAGCGCATCTCCGCCCGCCTGGCGCCGCGCCAGGACCAAGTGGGCGAGCTCAAGATCAAAATTTCCGGCTGCATCAACGCCTGCGGGCACCATCACGTCGGGGCGATTGGCATTCTGGGCGTCGAGAAGCGGGGCGAGGAGCACTACCAGCTGCTGCTCGGCGGCTCGGGTGCGGAGGACGCGGCCCTGGGCGCCATCACCGGTCCGGGCTTCGGCCCCGACGGCATTGTCGATGCGGTCGAGAAGGTGGTCGACACCTATCTGAAACTGCGCCGCGGGCCGCAGGAGGCCTTCCTCACCGCCTATGCCCGCCTGGGCGCCCAACCCTTCAAAGAGGCCCTCTATGCCAGCGCCTGAGGCTGAGCCTGGGCGACCCGCAGGCGCGATCGCCCTCTCTCCTGCCGCCGCCAGCGCCTGGGGCGGCCTGACCGGGGCGGCCGATGCCAAAGGTCCGATCTGGAAAGCGGGCGCCTTCCGGCTGGACCCCTTTCGGTCAGCACCCCCCATGGGCGAGCTCGGGGAGGGGCCGGTGATCGTTGCCAAGGCGCGCTGGCTCAGCGAGCGCGCTTTTCTGTTGGCGCGACCGGCCCCGGTTGGCCTCCTGCTGGAGGGCGGGGCAAGCCTCGAGGACGTCGCCGAGGACCTGCCGCGGTTCGCCCTGATTGCCGTCACGTTCCCCAAATTCTCCGATGGCCGCGCCTTTTCCACGGCCCGCCTGCTGCGCGAGAAGTTCGCCTATCGGGGCGAGCTGCGGGCCGTCGGCAATGTACTGTCCGACCAGATCCCCTTTATGCGCCGGGTCGGTTTCGACGCCTTCGAGGTCAGCCATGCGCCGACGCGACATGCGCTTGGAAGAGGCGCGCTCGCCGAGGTCACCCTCTACTATCAGCCGGTCGGCGCGGCGGCGGAGCCGGGTACGCGCCCCTGGCTGCGGGGCAAGCGCGGCTAGCCGCCGCCGACGCTCAGTCGGCGAGCGCCGCAATCCCTTGCAAGGACGCCCGCGGCGGGATTGCGCACTTGCTTTTCAAGGCTGGCAATCACAAGGTCAGCGCCGTGCGTCCCAGCGCCCGCTCAGCGCCACCTCCAGGAGCCGCCCATGCATGACCCCTACTTCCGCGGTGGCAACGTTGCCGACCCGCCCTATCTCGCCCCCGACTATCGGTCCACCCGCACGCGCGCGCCGAGCCAGCCGCTGATTGTCATCCCGCAGACCCTTTCGGAAATCACCGGCCCGGTCTATGGCCACGGCGATGTCAGACCGGAGGAGGCCGACCTGACCCGCCAACACACCGGCGAGCCGCTGGGCGAGCGCATCGTCGTGCGCGGGCGCGTGCTTGACGAGGCGGGCCGGCCGGTGCCCGAAACCTTGCTGGAGATCTGGCAGTGCAATGCCGCCGGGCGCTACATTCACGTCGTCGACCAGCATCCCGCGCCGCTTGATCCGAACTTCACGGGCGCCGGCCGCTGCGTGACCGACGCCGAGGGCGTCTATGAATTCACCACCATCAAGCCCGGCGCCTACCCCTGGCGCAATCATGCCAATGCCTGGCGGCCGGCGCACATCCACTTCTCCCTATTTGGGCCGTCGTTTCTGACCCGGCTCGTCACGCAAATGTACTTTCCGGGCGACCCCTTGTTCCCCTTTGATCCGATCTTCAATTCGGTGAGCGACGAGAAGGCGCGCGCGCGCATGGTGTGCCAGTTCGACTTGGGCACCACGCGCCCCGAATGGGCGCTCGGCTACACCTTCGACATCGTGCTGCGCGGCCCCAACGCCACCCCGCCGGATCCCGACCATGTCTGAGCGTACCCCTTCGCAGACCGTCGGGCCCTTCCTGCACATCGGCCTGGCCCCGGCGGACTACAACGTTCGCCCCATCTTCGGCGCCGATTTGGCCGCGCCGGGGGTGACGGGCACACCCCTGCGCATCGAGGGCGCCGTGCGCGACGGCGAGGGCAACGGACTGCCCGATGCCCTCCTCGAAATCTGGCAGGCCGACGCGCAGGGCCGCTACGCGCATCCGGCCGACGGCCGGCCCTTGAGCTCCAACTCCTTTCGTGGGTTCGGGCGCACGCCCACCGATGCGGCGGGCGGCTTTGCCTTCAGCACGGTCAAGCCGGGCGCCGTGCCGGGCCCGCACGGGAGCCTGCAGGCACCGCATATCAACGTCGGTATTTTTGCGCGCGGACTGCTGAAGCGGCTCTTCACTCGCATCTACTTCAAGGACGAGAGCATGAACGGCGCCGACCCGATCTTGGCGCTGGTGCCGCCGCAACGCCGTCACACGCTGATGGCCGTGCCCGACGCCACGCGAGCGGGCGTATTCCGGTTCGACATTCGTCTACAGGGCCAGGACGAGACCGTGTTTTTCGACGCCTGAGGGAGGAGACCATGAAGGCCGCGGTGCTCTACGAGGTGAACAAGCCGCTCGTCATCGAAGAGGTGAACATCAACAAGCCCGGTCCGCGCGAAGTGCTGCTGCGCACCGCTTACGCCGGGCTGTGCCATTCCGATCTGCACTTTATTGAGGGCCTCTACCCGCATCCGCTGCCCGTCGTGCTCGGCCACGAGTCGGCCGGCATCGTCGAGGCGGTTGGCTCAGAGGTCACCTACGTGAAAAAAGGCGACCACGTCATCACCTGCCTCTCCGTGTTCTGCGGCACCTGCGAGAACTGCACCACCGGCCGGCCGGCGATTTGCACCAACACGGAGGTCAAGCTGCCGCCGGGCACGGCCAGGCGGTTAAGCCTCAATGGCAAGCTCGTGCACACCTTCACCAACCTGTCCTCCTACGCCGAACAGATGCTGGTGCACGAGCACGCGGTCGTCAAAATCCGCGACGACTTTCCCCTCGACCGCGCCGCGCTGATCGGCTGCGGTGTCATCACCGGCTACGGCGCGGTCGTGAACACGGCCAAGGTCGCGCCGGGCGAGAGCGTGGCCGTCATCGGCTGCGGCGGTGTCGGCATGGCGGCCATTAACGGCGCGGCGATCGCCGGCGCCGGGCGTATCATTGCCGTCGATACCAACCCGGTGAAGTTGCAACTCGCCACCAAGCTCGGCGCCACCGACCTCGTCAACCCAAAGGACGGCGATCCGGTCCAGCGCGTCAAGGACCTCACGCGCGGCGGTGTCCATCATGCCGTGGAGTGCCTCGGCACCAAGACGACGGCCGAACAGGCCTTTCAGATGCTTGCCATTGGCGGCACCGCTACCATCGTCGGCATGGTGCCGTTCGGCCAGAAACTCGAGCTGCACGGCTTCGATTTCCTGCGCGAGCGCAAGATCCAGGGCTCCTCGATGGGCTCCAATCGCTTTCGCGTGGACATGCCGCGGCTGATGGACTTCTACCTGCAGCGCAAGCTGCATCTCGACGACTGGATTTCCGATCGCATCCCGCTGGCAGACATCAATGAGGGCTTCGCCAACATGAAGGCGGGCAAGGTCGTGCGCAGCGTCATTCAATTCGACGCCTAAGGCGGCTGGCCATCGACGCGGGCGTGATTCTGGGTTCGCAGGGCCTGCCAGGAATTGCGAGGGCGCACGTCAGCGCGCGGTCCGCGCCTCGCCTGTGGGGTGCCGGCCAGGGGCCAGCGATCCTTAGAAGCGGTAGCCGTAGCGCACCCCAATATTGTCCAGGCCCTCGTTGTAGCGGGCCGTGCCGGCGTTGGAGGTGTGCTCGAAGTAGAGCGAGAGGCTTTGCCGGGCGTCGAGGCGTAATCCCAATTCCAGTGGGATGTGAAAAAGAACGCGCGCCCCCAGGGCCTTGCGGTCTCCGTCGCTGGGGCCGAGGTTGCCGTCGTGCAGCGCCGCGCCGAGGCCAAGGCCCAAAAAGAGGTGGGCAGGCAGCTCCACCTCCCAGCGCACGTCAGCGTAAGCTTTGCTGGTGTAGCCCTCGGTATTGAGCGAGCCGCCCAGCGCCGGGCGCAGGCTGCCGCCGAGGATCGGCAGGCCGGCTCCGAACAAGAGCTCGCCGTTGACGTCGATGCCGTGCTCCAGCCGAAACCCGCTCCAGAGATCCGGCACGTCATGCGCCAGCACCCCGCCGCGAACCTCCAGGCTCGAGCGCAGGAGCTCTTCGGCGCCGGCGACCTCCCCGCCGCACAGGGCGAGGAGGCAAATGGCAAAGATGAAACCGATGCTGCGCAAGGCTTCCTCTCCGCGACCTCTGGCGCCGCCGCGTGCGAGCCGCGGGGGTGCACCAACAACGGGGCGGCGTGGCGGGCCTGGCTCGAGGCCCGCACCATAGGTGACGCGTTGGTGCTGCGCCAAGCGGCAGCCGCGCGCGGCCCTCAGTTCCCGCGGCATGGCGTGGCAAAACTGCCAGCCCGGGGGCAATTGCCAGGCGACCGGGGCCGGTGATTCTTTACCCGTGGCGGCGGAGCGCTTAGCCTCACCAGCAATATTACAGGTACGGCGCGGATTTGGTTCACGCGGGGTCCGCCGAGCCGTGTGAGGGTAGGGGTGGCATGGAGGTGCTCGACGCGCTTCTGGTTGAGGGCAAGCGCGTTCTCTTCTCTAGCGCTCCGGCGGCCCTCTTCTTCTGGTTTAATCTGGCCTTTCTCCTCGTCCTGACCGTCCTTTTGTTGCCGGGCCGCCTGCGCAAGGCCCGACGGCGGCGCGAAATTCAGCGCCTGTTCCAGGCCTCGGCGCGGGCCAGTCGCGGTTTGCGCCAGGACAATGAGCTTGCCGCACTTGCCCGTCACCTCGGCCGCCTGGCCGAGGACTTCGGCGGCCGCTTCGGGCAGCTGCGTAACGATCGTATTCAGCTGGCCAAGGTCTATATCGACCATTCCAATTTCACGAAAAACTGGAAGCGCGTCATCAACAATGATGCCCACAGCATCGAACGCGACATCATCTGGTCGAAGCTGCCGGAGCTCCTGTTGGCGGAGACCCGCCGCTGGCTGGCGGAGAGCCGCAAGGAGCCGCCCGCCCTGGTCTACCGGGGCACGAACATGTACGGCACCCTGTTCGAAGAGGAATACTTCGAGCTCCTCGACAACATGCTGCGCCTCGAGCGCTCGGCGCCGGATAAACTGCCCTTGAAGATCTACTTCCAAAAGGAGACGGTGGAACGCTGGCGCCAGGAAAACGAGGCGCAGCGCGCCGAGCTCGCCCAGCTGCAGAATGAATTCGGCTTTTTGGTCTTCACCATCGCCCGGCGCACGCCACGCCTCGATCGGCTGGGATCGAGCAACTTCACGGTGGGGGGCATCCCGATCGCGCCCGAGAAGCAGCTCGATACGCTGGTGACGACCGATCTGATTGCCGACGCCATGTATGACGTCTACGACATCGCCTTTTTGATCTCGGAGGACAGCGACTTCTGTCCGGCCGTGGAGTTCGTGCAGGATACGCGCAACAAGCACGTCGTCCACGTCGGCTTCGGCGCTCACACCAATGATTTGCGCTCCAAGTGCCGGCTGCGCATCGATCTCGCCGGCAAGGATCAGCTCTACCGCCGCATGCAGGCCAAGCCCGCCGGCGAGGCGGTGCCGGCGCGCGCCAAGGCCGACAACGGTGGGGGCTGAAGCGGCTCAGGGTTTCAGCAACTGGCGCGCATCCACGTAGCTGAGGCCAAGGGCCTCCGCTACGGCTGGGTGCACGACGTGGCCTTGCATGATGTTGAGACCGTCGCCCAGGTGTCGATCCTCGAGCAGCGCGCGGTGCGGCCCCTTGTTGGCCAGCGCCAGGATGAACGGCAAGGTCGCATTGTTGAGCGCAAAGGTTGAGGTGCGCGCCACGGCGCCTGGCATATTCGTCACGCAATAGTGCACCACGTCGTGCACGACGTAGGTCGGGTCGGCGTGGGTCGTCGGTCGCGAGGTTTCCGAGCAGCCGCCCTGGTCGATCGAAATATCGACAATGACGGAGCCGCGCTGCATGTCCTTGACATGCTGCGCGGTGATGAGCTTGGGCGCCGCGGCGCCGGGCACCAGCACGGCGCCGATCACGAGGTCCGCCTCGATCAGATAGTCCTCCACGGCCTGCCGCGTCGAGAACACGGTGTTGACCGCCGCGCCAAACTGCTGATCGATGGCGTAGAGACGCTCGATATTGATGTCGAGCACGGTCGCCTGCGCTTCGAGCCCGATGGCCATGCGCACGGCATTGATCCCGGCGACGCCGCCGCCCAGGACCACCACTTTGGCGGGCGCCACGCCGGCGACGCCGCCCAACAGCATGCCGCGGCCGCCGCGCTCCATTTCCAAGCAGTGCGCTCCCGCCTGCACGGCCATGCGGCCGGCAACCTCGCTCATCGGTGCCAACAGCGGTAGTCCGCCGCGCGGGCTCGTCACGGTCTCATAGGCAATCGCGGTCACGCCGGCGTCTATGAGGGCCCTGGCCTGTTCGGGATCGGGCGCCAGGTGCAAATAGGTAAACAGGGTCTGCCCCGCCCGCAGCAACCTGAACTCCGAGGGCTGCGGCTCCTTCACCTTTACGATCAGGTCGGCTTTGGCAAAAATCTCTGCCGCCGTGTCGAGCACGATTGCTCCGGCGCGCTCATAGTCTTGGTCGCTGATGCCCTGACGCAAGGCGGCATCCCGCTCCACCAACACTTGGTGCCCGTGTGCCACCGCTTCGCGCACGCTGCCGGGTGCCATGCCGACGCGATACTCGTGAACCTTGATTTCCTTGGGCACGCCGATGCGCATGAATGTCGCTCCCGAGCCCCCAGGGCTCATTTTGCCTCGCTGACGGCCAGCATGAGCTTGGGCTCCGGCACGTCTGCCACCTGATCGGCCAAAGCCTCGAGGCCGCGCGGCACCGGGCCGCCGTAGGCCCAGTCGATCAGCTCAACCGTATGGGCGATCGGAATAGCCATGCCGTGCGCCAGTTGCACGATGCAGCCGATGTTGCCGGCCGCCACCACGTCGGGGCGCACGCTCTTGATGTGACCCACTTTGCGGGCGCGCAGGTCGGCTGCGAGCTCCGGCTGCAGCACGTTGTAGGTTCCGGCCGAACCGCAACAGATATGCCCTTCGGGGATCTCCATCACCGTAAAGCCGGCGTTGCGCAAGAGCTTGCGCGGCTCCTCGAGGATGCCCTGGCCGTGCTGCATAGAACAGGCGGCGTGATAGGCGATCCTGAGCGAGGACCAGCGCTTAGGCGGCCCCATGTCGTAGCCGGCCAAGAACTCCGTGACGTCGCGCGTCATCTCAGCGATGCGCTTGGCCCGGTCCTGATAGCCAGGCTCGCCTTTGAGTAGGTGCGCGTAGTCCTTCACGGTCGTGCCGCAGCCCGAGGTATTGACGATCACGGCGTCGATGGGGCCGGCCTTCTGCATCAGCCGGCTCCAGGCGTCGACGTTGCTCTTGGCCATGGCGATGGCCGCCTGTTCGCGGCCCATGTGCGCCACCAGCGCGCCGCAACAGCCGGCGCCCGGCGCCACCTCGACATCGACCCCGCGGCGGGCAAGCAGACGGATGGTGGCGTCATTGATCTCCGGGCGCAGCACCTGTTGGGCGCAGCCGGCGAGCAAAATCACGCGCTTGCGTCGTTCGAGCTTGGTGATGGCGGTGCCGGGTCCGGCATACGTCGCGCCGCGCAACAAGCCGATGGGCGCCAACTCCAGCATGGCCACCAGCTCGCGCAAGCCGAGCCGGCGCAGAAGGCCGCTCAGGGGTTTGGCAAAGCGTGCCGCGCGCAGCGCCAAGCGAAACCGGTCGGGGTAAGGCAACACCGCCGCCAGCAGCGCGCGCATCGCCCGGTCTTTGAGGCTGCGCCGCCCGGTCGCCTCGATATGCACGCGGGCATGGTCGACGAGGTGCATGTAATCGACGCCGCTTGGACAGGTCGTCATGCATGACAAGCAGCTGAGGCAGCGATCGATGTGCAGTTGTACCTCGGGGCTGGCCTTGCGCTCGGTCTCGAACATCTCCTTCATCAGGTAGATGCGCCCGCGCGGGCTGTCGCGCTCATCGCCCAGCAGCAGGTAGGTCGGACAGGTCGCCGTGCAGAAGCCACAATGCACGCAGCGGCGCAGGATTTTATCCACTTCCGCGGTGCGGGGGTTTTGCAGTTGCCTGGCGCTGAAGTTGGTCTGCATGAGGTCCGCGCTCAGAAATCCGCATACATGCGGCCGGGGTTGAGGATCCCTGCCGGATCGAAGGCTGCCTTGAGACGGCGCGAGATCGCCTCGACGCCCGCCTCTAACGGCTGAAACACGTCCACGGCGGCGCGCACCTCCGCGCCGGCCCGAATCAAGGTGGCGTGGCCACCGTGCGTGGCGATCACCCGCCTGATGTCGGCGGCGCCCGCATCCGTGGTCGGCAGGATCTCGAGCCAGATCAGCCCGCCGGCCCAATCATAAAAGGCGTTGCACTCCATATAGCGGGCAATCGCCGCCACCACACTGGGCCCGCTACTCGGCGCCGTCGAGATGCGCCACAAGGGTGCCTCGCTCCGCGCCAGCGGGGCGAGGCCGCGCAGTTCTTGCCAGAACGCGAGCGAGTTGTCGCGGTCGAGGTCATGGATTTCGCCGTAGGCCTTGAGGTGGGCCTTCAGTTTGGCCTGGCGATAGGCGACCGAGCGCGTGAAGTTTTCGAGCCTGAGCGCGGTCACGGCCTGGCCTTGGCCGGCCAGGCCGGTGTGTTCGAGGCGCGCGGCCAGGGCGGGCTGCAGGTGGACGGCACCGCTTACCTCGAAGGGCGTGCCCATCGCCGAAGTCAGGACTTCAACGGCAATCTCGTCCGGCAGCCCGAGCAGCACCAGTGTCTCGGTGTGCTCGGGCAGGGGCAGCACCTTGAAAGTCACCTCGCTCATGACCGCCAGTGTGCCCCAGCTGCCGGCCAGGCCGCGACACAGGTCGACGCCCGTCACGTTCTTCATGACCCGCCCACCGGCCTTGAAGACCTCGCCACGTCCGTTCACCGCCCGCACCCCCAACAGGTGGTCGCGGGCGGCACCGACCATGATGCGCCGCGCGCCGGACAGGTTGGTGGCGAATACGGCGCCGATGGTGGCCGCGCGCGCCTCCCCACCGCAGACGGTGGCCAAGCTCGTCGGCTCGAAGGCCAGCATCTGGCCGCGCTTGGCGAGACTTTCTTCCAGGTCGATGAGCGGGGTACCCGCGCGCGCCGCCATCACCATTTCGTTGGGCTCGTAAAGCGTGATGCCGCGCAAGGCTTTGGTGGAGAGGCACATCGAGGTCGTCATGGGCCGGCCGACATTGTGCTTGCTGCCGGCGCCCTTGAGCTCGAGCGGCGTTCTTGTCTCGCCGGCCTCGCGCAAAATCTGCGCAAACTCGCGTTCGTCGACCGGGCGCACCTCGCTCAGCACCAATCGCTCCCTCAGGCCGCCACCACAGCCGGTTTCGGCTCAGCCTGCGTGCGCCCCTCAAGCGGGAACACCTTGGCCGGGTTGAGCAGCCAGTTCGGATCGAACACGTTTTTGATCCGCATCTGCTGCGCGAGATCGCTGGCATCGAACTGCACGCGCATCAGATCGCGCTTTTCGATGCCAACCCCGTGTTCCCCAGTCAAGCAGCCGCCCACCGCCACGCACAGCTCGAGCACCTCCGCGCCTGCCCGTTCCGCCTTCTCGGCCTCGGCGGCGTCGTTGGCATCATAGAGAATGAGGGGATGCAGGTTGCCGTCGCCGGCATGAAAGATATTGGCGACCTTGAGGCCGTGCGCATCGCAAATACGCGAGATTTCCACCAGCACTTCCGCCAACTTGCCAAGCGGGATGGTGCCGTCCATGCAATAGTAATCGGAGATGCGGCCGATGGCACCGAACGCCGACTTGCGGCCCTTCCAGATGGCCGCGCTCTCCTCGGCGCTCTGGCTCACGCGCAGCTCGCGCGGATCAAAGGGCTTGGCGAGCTCGGTGATGGTGTCGAGCAGCGCCTTGATCTCCTCATCCGAGCCCTCCACCTCGACGATCAAGAGCGCTTCGACGTCGGGATAGCCGGCCTTGGCAAAGGCCTCGCACACGCGAATGGCGGGCCGGTCCATGAACTCGATGGCCACGGGAATGATGCCCGAGCCGATAATGGCTGCCACGCATTGGCCGGCCGCCTCGCTGGAGTCAAAGCCGATGAGCATCGGCCGCGCGCCTTCGGGGGCCCGCAAAATGCGCACCGTTGCTTCCGTGACAATGCCGAACTGACCCTCCGAACCCACGATCAGTCCCAAAACATCATAACCCGGAGCGTCGAGGTGCGAGCCGCCCAGCTCGACGACCGTGCCATCGACGAGCACCAGCTTGAGGCCCAAGACGTTGTTGGTGGTCACGCCGTACTTGAGGCAATGCGCGCCCCCCGAGTTCATGCCGATGTTGCCGGCGAGCGTGCAGGCCAGCTGGCTTGAAGGATCGGGCGCGTAAAAGAAGCCGCCGGCATTGACGGCCTCGCTGATGGCGAGGTTGGTGATGCCGACCTCCACGCGCGCCACCCGATTGACGTAGTCGATCTCGAGCACGCGGTTCATGCGCGAGACGGTGATCACCACGGCGTCCTCGGCGGGCAGCGCACCACCCGAGAGCGACGTGCCGGCGCCGCGCGCCACCACCTTGATGCCCCCGCGATGGCAATAGCTGAGAACGCGCGAAACCTCCTCCGTCGTGCTGGGCAGCACCACGGCCAGCGGCAGCCTGCGGTAGGCCGTCAGCGCATCGGTCTCGTAGGCGCGCCGGCCGATCTCATCGGCAATGACGGCACGCGCGCCGACGAGCCGCGTGAGGTCCGCCACGATGCTTGCGCGCCGGGCGAGGATCGCGCGGTCGGGCTCCGGCAGGATCACGCGGGACATGGTCGCTTCTTCTCCAGCATGCGCCAGGACTGGGAAGCGAAAGTATAGCCCCAACCCCCTTGCCTCGCCATGACCACCCTGCCGTTGTCCCGTGTGCGTTCGCGCGACGTTTGTGACAGGGGGCCCCTTCGGGCTCAAGCCGCTGAGGCCGTTTGCACGCCTAAGTGCGCCAGCGAAAGCGCCGCGCTGAGCGCCAGGAGCATGGGAAACCACACGGCACGGGTGCCTTGGCCCGCGCAATCCCAAGGCTTTTCGTCGCGGGCTCGCGGCTTCCTTCGCGGGCTCGCCGCCTACTTGAAGAGCTTGCCGAAATGCACGTGGACATGGCCCAGGTGGCCCGGCGCGCGACCGAGCGGGGTGGGTGCCCGGGCGCCCCCGGACAGGGAAGAGCGGCGCCGGCTCGATTCGCGACTGCGAATGCAACCCTCGAGGCAGCGCTGCAGCTGCACCTGGCAGCGCGAGCGATCGTGCGTCGACTTATAGCAGGCGCCATAGGCGGTGCGGCAGCCCGACGAACAGGCATTCTGCGCCGCCGCCGGCCCCGCCCAAAAGGCCACCGCCAACGTGAGCCCTAACCAAAGCGCGGCGCGGCGCCCGGGCAGGTCCACCGGCCCGGTCGTGCCGCCCTGCCCCACGGCCTCCACTGCCTCCACTATCCCCTGTCGACATAACGTAAGCCGCATCGGTTGATTGCTACGCTCGAAAGCATGAACGTCACCTGAATGTCGCCCCCGGCGTGGTCGGCAACGCGGTGCCGGTCGGCTCGGCGCCCCCGCTAAAATGCAAACTCAGTAAACAGCGGATCAGTGCTATGGTCCCAAAGCGTTTCGTAGCGCTCGAGCATTTCCTGGGCGGGCGTCAGGCCGTCCGCGACGATGGCCTCGACGGGCTCGAGGAAGATGGTCTCGTCCCGACCCTTGTCGTTGTGGCGAGCGCGCCGCGCCAACCCCCCACGCGCCAGCGCCGTCGCGTGCCGCGCAATCTCGAGGGCCGTGGTGCCGTGCACGGGGGCGGCGAGCGCCAGCCTTGGTACCAGGTCGCGCAGTCCCTGGCGCTCCACCGCGCTCCAGGGTTTGACCAGGTCCCAGGCCGCATCGAGGGCCTGGGCATCATAGAGCAGGCCGGTCCAGAAGGCGGCGACGGCGCAGATGCGCCGCCAGCGCCCACCGTCGGCGCCCCGCATCTCCAGGAACTGTTTCAGGCGTACCTCGGGGAAGAGCGTGGTTAGGTGATCGGACCAATCATCGAGCGTGGGGCGCTCGCCCGGCAGGACAGGAAGGCGTCCGTTCATGAAATCCCGGAATGAGGCGCCGGCGACGTCGATGTAGCGCCCGTCGCGATAGACGAAATACATGGGCACTTCCAGCGCATACGCCGCATAGCGTTCGAAGCTCATGCCGGGCTCGAAGGCAAACGGCAACATGCCCGTGCGCGCTTGATCGGTGTCACGCCACACCTCGCTGCGCAGCGACAAAAACCCGTTCGGCTTCTTCTCGGTGAAAGGAGAGCAGGCAAAGATGGCGGTGGCGATCGGCTGCAACGCCAGCGAAACGCGCAGCTTCTTGACCATGTCCGCCTCGTCGGCGAAGTCCAAATTCACCTGGATGGTGGCGGTGCGATACATCATGTCGAGGCCGCGTGAGCCGACGAGCGGCATGTAGCGCGTCATGACGCCGTAGCGCTGCTTCGGCATGCGCGGCGTCGCATCGAAGGTCCAATTGGGTGAGAAGCCAACGCCCAGAAAGCCGATGCCGAGCGCCTCGCCGACGGCGCGCACCTGATCAAGATGCAGTTGCGTCTCCGCACCCAGCTCGTGCACCGTCTGTAACGGTGCCCCGGAGAGCTCAAATTGGCCGCCCGGCTCGAGCGAGACGGTGCCTCCATTGACTTCCCCGCTCGGGCGCTTCAGCGCGATGATATTGTCCCCTTCCATGATGGCGACCCAACCGTAGCGGCTGATCAAGCCTTCCATCAGGCTGCGCACCCCGCGCGGTCCGGCATAGGGGACGGGACCCAAGCTATCCGTGTGGAACAGGAACTTTTCGTGCTCGGTGCCGATGCGCCAGCGTTCCTTCGGCTTCGATCCCGCGGCGATCCAGGCGACCAAATCGTCGAAGGAACCAACAGGCGGGCTGGGCGCACTGTCCTGGCGGGTGGACATCCGGCGGCTGTTCCTCAAGGTTTCGCGGGGCTGGCGACGTCAACGGAGATCTGGGCTCGACCCTTGTTATGGAAAAGAGGGCCCGTGCACAAGCTTTTGGCGCATCAGCCTCAACGCCAATCGCCAAGCGTGGCGTTCACGAGGGCGAGAGCGGCAACCGCGGCCGTGTCCGCGCGCAGAATGCGCGGCCCGAGCGAGATGCTGAGCGCGAATGGCTGGGATGTGATGAGTTCACGCTCGCCCGCGTCGAAGCCACCTTCGGGGCCAATCAGCAAGGCGATGGGACCAGGCGGCAGGCTGCGCAAGGCAGCGAGCGGATCGGCCGCCTCGCTGTCCTCGTCGCAAAAGATAAGGCGCCGCTCGGCGTCCCAATGCGCCAGCGCCGCGCCAAGGGTTTCGGGCTCGAACACCTCTGGCACCCGCAGGATCCCGCACTGTTCGGCGGCCTCGATGGCATTGGCGCGCATGCGCTGGGTGTTGATCCGATCCGGCGTGGTGCGACGGGTGAAGACAGGACGCAAGCGGGCGACACCCATCTCGGTCGCCTTCTGCACCATGTAGTCGAGCCGCGCGCGTTTGAGAGGCGCAAACAGATAGTCGATGTCGGGGGCGGCCTGTTGCGGTCGCACCTGCGCCTCGGCATGGAGCGTCATGACCGCCTTGCGCACCTCGCCGATGCGCGCCCGCCATTCGCCGTCGCGTCCGTTGAAAATGAGGATCTGATCACCGGCGCCGAGGCGCAGCACATTGCGCAGATAGTTGACCTGATCTGCGCGGCAGGCCAGCAGCGTGCCGGGTGCCAGATCGGTGTCAACGAACAGCCGGCTCGCAGTGAAGTCGTAGCGGCGCATGGCATCCTTCGGCGGCATACCTGGCGCCGGACCAGCCGCCGCCGTCCCCAGGCGAGAGACCCTAAACCGGCACGCCGAGCATCAAGCCGATGTTCTGCAGCGCCTGGCCGGCTGCGCCCTTGCCGAGGTTGTCGAGCCGCGCCACCAGCACGGCCTGGCGGTGCTCGGCGTTGGCGAAGACCCTGAGCTCGAGGGCATTGCTGCCGTTGAGGCCCTCGGGTTCGAGGCGCTGACCTGCGCTCGCCGGGTCGCCCGCGGGCAAGACCGTGACGCCCGCGGCCCCGGCATAATAAGCCGCCAAGGCGGCCTCGAGATCGCCGGCGCTGGGCTTGCCGGGCAACGTGTCGAGGTGCAAGGGCACACACACCAGCATGCCCTGGCGAAAATTACCGACCGAAGGCACGAACAGCGGCCGGCGCGTCAGCTTGGCGTAGGCCATGAGCTCCGGCACGTGCTTGTGTTCAAGGCCGAGGCCGTAGAGCTCGAAGGCGGGGGCGCCTCCCGTCGCATAGGCCTCGATCATGCTGCGGCCGCCGCCGCTGTAGCCGCTGACCGCGTTCACGCTCAGCGGATAGTCGGCCGGCAGCAGGCCTGCCTCCACCAGCGGGCGCACCAGGGCGATGGCGCCCGTGGGATAGCAGCCGGGGTTGCTGACGCGCCGCGCCTCGCGCACGGCGGCGGCCTGTCCTTTGCTCAGCTCAGGAAAACCATAGACCCAACCCTCGGCGACCCGGTGGGCCGTGCTGCCATCGACGATCCGAGGTCCGCCCTCGGGCAACGCGTCGATCAGCGCGACGGCCTCCTTGGCGGCCGCATCGGGGAGACAGAGCACGACGAGGTCGACCTGGCGCATGAGGGCGAGGCGCGCGCGGGGATCCTTACGGGACCCTGGGGCCACGCGCTTTACGTCGAGGCCCGGCACGGCCTCGGCTAGGCGCCGGATCTGGAGCCCCGTGGTGCCGGCTTCCCCATCGATGAAGATGGCGGGTTTTCTGGCCTTGGCCGGGACGGCCTGAGGCTTGGACGCTGTCTTGGTCGGCATGGTGCTGATCTCGATCGAGACTAGATAACAAAAAAGCCGCGCTTGGCACGCGGCTGGCGAAGCGCACGCTCCTTGCGAGCGTCATCGCAGCCGCGGGTCGAACCAGCGGCGTCGGCGGGCGAACTTCGCAATCGTAATCATGGCCGTTCTTATGGGGTGCGGCGGGGGACCTGTCAATGCCTCGAGGGGGCTTGGCTCGCTCAGCCCCGCGCCGCCGTGCCCGGCAGCATCGGCAGCAACAGCGCGGATAGGGGCACCGTGGTCAGCACGGCCACGGCAATCAGCACCATCGCCGTGGGGACCCCGAAAGCATCGCCGAAGACTCCCATAAGCGGAGGCATGGCGGCCGAGGCCGCGATCGCGCCCGTATAGAAGATGCCGAAGGCGCGCGTGCGACGCGCTGGTGCAACGAGTTCGGGCACGGTGCCATAGAGCACCGAGGAGGTCCCGTTGAGACCGAGACCCAGAAACGGCATGAGCACGATCGCACCCGTGAGCGGCAGCGGCAGCAGGGCGATGATGCCGAGGGACGTCAGCCCTTCCGTCAACAGCACGATGTTGAGAAGCCCGAAGCGGGCGCCCAGATATCCACACACCAGCTTTCCGGCCGCCCCACCCAGAAACAGCAATGACAAGGCGCTGCCGATGCTTGCGATCGAGGCCTCCTTGGCCTTGAGCAGGAAGGGTAGAAAGGTCAGAAAACCGCTGCGGCCGGCGCTGTCGATCATGGCAATCGCCAAGAGCAGCGGGAAGCCCTGGCGCGGTGGCGGACCGGGCGGGGTCGGCGCGGTGAGCGGCACGGCGGCGGCCTCGCTGCGGCGATGCTGCGCGCGCGCTTGCCCCGGCGCCAGGGCCAGCACAAGGGCGGCGCAGGCGATGCCAAGGCCGCCCAAGGCCCACAGTGCCGCACGCCAGGGCATGGCGCTCAAGAGCAGCGCGGCCAAGAGGGGCATCGCCATCTTGCCGAGATCGCCGGTGAAGTTATAGACGCCAAGCGCGGTGCGCGAGCGCCGACCGCCAAAGGCGGCCGACACCAGGCTCGAGCCAATCGGGTGCTGTACGCTGGCCCCCATTCCACCCAAGACGAGGACCGTCAGTAAACTCGCAAGGCCGAGCGTGGCGCCGGCGAGCAGGAAGGCGAGTGCCGACACAAAGCTGCCCGCAGCCAACAGCAAAACCGGGCCGCAGCGCTCGGCGAGGAGGGAGGCTGGGATCTGCAGCGCCGCCATCACGCCGGTGTAGCTGGAGCGTAAGAGGCCGACCTCGGCGTACCCCAAGCCAAATTCCGCCTGCCAAATCGGCAGGAGCACGTAAAGCAGGTCCGTGTAGCCGTCGTGCAGGATGTGCGCGCTGCCCGCAGCCGCCAAGGTCCGCGTCTTGCTCGCCGCGCCTGGCCGCGCGCCCCCTTGAGCCTCGTCGCCTGCCATGACTTAGCCGTCCTCGTCGCCCCTGCGGTGGCGCTGCCAAAGATCGGGGCGGCGGGCGGCGGTGAGGCGCTCGGCCTCGCTGCGCCGCCAGCGGGCGATGCGCGCGTGGTCCCCGCTGGTCAGCACCGCGGGGATGCTTCGGCCCTCCCATTCGCGCGGCCGCGTGTACTGGGGGTATTCGAGCAAGCCGGCGGCGAAGCTTTCTTCGGCCAACGAGAGGGGTTGGCCCACGACCCCCGGCAACAACCGCACGACGGCGTCGATCAGGACCATGGCAGGAAGCTCGCCGCCGGCAAGGACGTAGTCACCGATCGAAATTTCGCTGAGCCCGCGCGCCTCGATCACGCGCTGGTCGACGCCCTCGAAGCGGCCGGCCAGCAACAAGACGCCGGGCCCTTGCGCCAGGCGCTGGGCCGTCGCCTGCGTGAAACGTTCCCCGCGCGGGGACAGATAGATCGGCTCCGCGCCGGGATGGCGGGCGCGCGCCCAGTCGATGGCCTCGCCCACGACGTCGGCGCGCAACACCATGCCGGCCCCGCCGCCGGCCGGCGTATCATCGACGCTGCGGTGCCGACCCCGACCAAAACGGCGAAGGTCGACCGCTTCCAACGTCCAGCGTTCATTCAGCAACGCTTCGCCGCACAGTGAGGCGCTGAGCGGACCTGGAAACAGCTCGGGAAAAAGCGTGAGCACGGTGGCGCGCCAGGGTGGGAGCAGTTTGGCTGGGGAGCGGGTGGACACGGGGGTTAACGGGGCTCGCTGTGGGCCGCAAACATCCACTTCATCCCATGGAGGCCGCAGCCACCGCAAGGCCGAGCGGGCGAGCGCAGCGGGCAACGAACCGGCCGCGACCACCGGCGTCCGCGCGCTTTAGCTCGGGGGTCCCAAGGCGCGCCGGGCAAGACCGTCTTCGATCTCGGCAACAAAGCCGTCGGCGGCCCGGCGCGGGTCGGGCGCGCCGGTGATCGGACGCCCAACCACGAGATAATCGGCACCCGCCAGAATGGCGGCGCCGGGAGCGGTAATGCGCGCCTGATCGCCGGCGGCGTCGCCCGCCAAGCGAATGCCGGGCGTGACGATGGCGATGCCGGGGCCCACCACCGCGCGCACCGCCGCCGCCTCGGCGCCGGCCGCGACAATCCCGTCGCAGCCCGCGCTGTGGGCGAGGCGCGCCCGCCGGGCGACCAAGGTCGCGGGCGCATCGTTCAGGCCCTGTTCGGCGAGATCGGCGTCGGTCAGGTTCGTCAGCACGGTGACGGCCAACACGCGCAGGGGCGTGCCGGTCTTGCCGGCCATGGCCGCGCGCAGGGTTTTGCGGTCGTGGCCGTGCACGGTGAGGAAGCTCGCGCCGGTGGCCGCCGCGCTGCGCGTTGCGCGCTCCACGGTGTTCTCGATATCGAGCAGCTTCATGTCGAGAAAGACCTGCTTGCCTTGGCCGCTGAGCTCACGGGCAAAGTCGAGCCCACCGTGCATGACAAGTTCGAGCCCGATTTTATAAAACACAATGGCGTCGCCGAGCCGTTCAATGAGCGCGCGCGCGTCCTCGACGCGGGCATAATCGAGCGCAACGATCAGCCGCTCGCGGGCACCAATGCTGGCCATAGCTCATCTCCGGCGCGTGGCGTGGTTGGCTGCGGTTGCCATCTTGGACCCGGTGTTGCGCCGAACACAATGGCGTCTTGGGCTTTTGAGGTTCCTGCGCCGAGCGGCGCGATCGAGGAGCTTGGCCGTTCAAGGCCGCTCGCCGCGCAACAGCTTCGGCACCTCGCCCGTGAGGCCCGCGGCTTCTGCCACAAAGAACTCTTTGAGCAGCGGCAATCGGTCGACGAGGGCAAGCCCCACATCGCGTGCCGTGCGCAACAGGGTCCAATCGTTGGAGAAGAGTGTGTTGAGGGCGTCGAAGGTTCCCGCCGACAGCGCCGAATCCAGTCGCCGCCAGCGCTCGTAGCGTTCCAGCACCAGCCCCGAGCCGATGTCGAGCCCGAGCCGGGCCGCGTCCGTGATGACTTCGGTGAGCGCAGCGACGTCGCGCAAGCCGAGATTGAGCCCTTGGCCGGCGATCGGATGAACGACACGCGCCGCATCGCCAATGATTGCGAAGCGCTCCGCCGTGAGCGCGCGGGCGAGATGCATCTCGAGCGGCCAGGCCGCGCGCGCGCCGACCTCGACAATTTCGCCGAGCCGATAGTCGAAGCGCCGGGCAAGTTCCTCCCGAAACCCGGCCTCGTCTAACTCCAACAGGCGGCCCGCCTCCCTCGTTTCCTCGGTCCAGGTGACGCACGAGCGATTTTGCGGCAGTGGCAGGATGGCAAAGGGGCCTGACGGCAGAAAGTGCTGCAGCGCGCGGCCGCCATGCGGTTTGCTGTGGCTGAGGCTGCTGACGATGCCGGTTTGCGGGTAGCTCCAGGTGAGGCTCTTGATGCCGGCAGCTTGGCGCAGACGCGAGCCGCGGCCGTCCGCGCCGATCAGCAGGCGGGCGCGCAGCACCCTATCGGCGAAGGCGATGCGCACGCCGGCGGTATCGGCGGCAAAGCCTTGCATGGCTGCCCCGCCGAGAAGGGCGATGCCCCCCTGGGCCGTGGCGGCGCCGATCAGCGCGCTGCGCAGTCGGTCGTTCTCAAGGATATAGCTCGCGGGCTCCCGGTCGCTCAGCGTGTTGTCGTAGGACAAGAGGATCGGCCGAATCGCGTCGCCAAGGCTGGAATCGGTGATGTCGATGGCGGTGACCGGCTGGGCAAATTCGGCAAGCTGCGCCCAGATGCCGAGCGCCTCGAGGAGCCGCTTGGAGCCGGCCGAGAGGGCCGAGGCGCGCAGGTCGCTCTTGCCCGCGCCGCCCCAAGGGCTGCGATCGATCAAGGCAACGCTAAAGCCCGGGCCCAAGGCGTCGGCCAGCGCCACGGCCAGCGCCAGGCCAACGCTGCCGCCGCCGCCGATCGCCACGTCATAGGATTGGGGCTCAGCCATGCTTCGATCCGACGCTCGACGGCTGGGCGTGCCCCCGCGCCGGTCGCGGCCGCTTGACACCTGAGGCGTGATGGGCCAGGGGCATGCGCATGTCAGCCGAGAACCCGCCAGCAGCCAGCGCCGTCGACAGGCTGCTCAGCATCCTCGACCTCGAGGCGCTGGAGGACAACCTGTTTCGCGGCCGCAGCCCGCAGCAATCCTGGCAGCGCGTGTTTGGCGGGCAGACGCTGGGCCAGGCGCTGGTGGCGGCCGTGCGCACCGTGCCTCCGGAGCGGGTAGCGCATTCGCTGCATGCCTATTTCTTGCTCCCGGGCGACCTCAACCGTCCCATTATCTATAGCGTTGAGCGCGTGCGCGACGGCGCAAGCTTCACCACGCGGCGCGTGACGGCGACCCAGCACGGCCGGGCGATGTTCGTCATGAGCGTGTCGTTCCACAAGCAGGAAGAGGGGCTGGAGCACCAAGGCGCCATGCCCCAGGTGCCGCCGCCGGAGGAGTTGCCGAGCGAACAGGACCTCAAAGCGCGCATGTTTGCCGAGCTACCGGAGGTGATGCGCAAATACTGGGAGCAGGAGCGCCCGATCGAGCTGCGGCCGCTCGACGTCTCGCGCTATTTCTCGCGCGAGCCGCGGCCGGCCGAGCAAATGGTTTGGCTGCGGGCCAGCGGCCGCCTGCCCGATGCCTTTCCGCTGCACCAGTGCGTGTTGGCTTATGCGTCGGACTTTTCGCTGCTCGACACGGCGCTCATTGCCCATGGCAAGCTGATGTTCGACAAGGACATCCAGCTCGCGAGCCTCGATCATGCCTTGTGGTTCCACCGCCCATTTCGGGCGGACGAATGGCTCCTCTACGCCCAGAACAGTCCCTCCAGCCACGGCGCGCGCGGGTTCTGCCGCGGCAGCGTCTTCACCCGCGATGGCAGCCTCGTTGCCTCCGTGGCCCAGGAGGGGTTGACCCGCTCGCGCCTGTCGGCCTTCGTGCCCCGCTGACGCGCAACGAGCAGCGTTTGCCCAAATTTTAGGCATGAGGCGAGACTGGGTGGGAACCCAGGATCTGATTTTTTGTGTGTTTTATCAGGAGATTAGGCGGGCAAGGGGGGAGTTGGCACGGCTCTTGACTATTAACTTTTGCGCCGCCGAGAGAGAGCGGCGTGGGATGCCGCCTGCTCAGCGAACGAGCAGGGCGGCCGGAGCACAAGGGGAACCAAATGAAGCTCGTAACGGCCATTATTAAGCCGTTCAAGCTCGAGGAAGTCCGCTCGGCGCTGACCGATCTCGGGCTGCAAGGCATGACCGTGACCGAAGTCAAGGGTTACGGGCGGCAAAAGGGGCACACCGAAATTTACCGCGGGGCAGAATACGCGGTGAGTTTCCTGCCCAAGATCAAGATCGAGGTGGTGGTGCCCGAAGGCACCGTGGACAAGGCCGTCGAGGCCATCGTGCGCACCGCCCGCACCGGTCAGATCGGCGACGGCAAGATCTTCGTGTCGCCGATCGAACACGCGGTCCGCGTCCGTACGGGCGAAACCGACGACAGCGCCATCTGACCTTGGCGCGCGCCTGCACCGATTAACACCCGCCCGCACTTGGAGGCACCACTCATGTCACTCGGTATGCCACGCCGAATTGCCACGCTGGCCGTCGCGGCGTTCATTGTCACACTTGCTGCTGCATCGGCGTTTGCGCAAACGCCTGCGGCGCCGACCCCCAACAAGGGCGACACCGCCTGGATGCTAACGGCCTCCGTCCTCGTGCTCTTGATGACGGTGCCGGGACTAGCCCTCTTCTACGGCGGCTTGGTGCGTACCAAGAATATGCTGTCCATGTTGATGCAGGTATTCTTCGTCGTCTGCATGGTCTGCATCATCTGGGTGCTCTACGGCTATAGCCTGGCCTTCTCCGAAGGCGGCTCACTCAATGCCTTCGTGGGCGGCTTCTCCAAGGCCTTCCTGGCCGGCATTACGCCCGAGTCCACGGCGGAGACCTTCACCGACGGCGTCGTGCTGCCTGAGTACGTCTACATCTGCTTCCAGATGACGTTTGCTTGCATCACGCCGGCCCTGATTGTGGGCGCCATGGCGGAGCGCATGAAATTCTCAGCCATCGTCCTATTTATCCCGCTTTGGGTGACCTTCGTGTACTTCCCGATTGCGCATATGGTCTGGTATTGGGCCGGGCCTTCGGCCACCGTTGGCGCCGCCAAGGCGCTGGCCGCAGCCACCGGCGATGCCAAGGCCGCGGCGCAGGCCGCCATGGACGCGGTGACGGCCAACGCCGGCCTTGCCTTCGGGTGGGGCGCGCTGGACTTTGCCGGCGGCACCGTCGTGCATATCAATTCGGGGATCGCGGGCCTGATGGGTGCCCTCTTGGTGGGCCGACGCGTCGGCTACGGCAAGGAGGCGATGCCGCCGCACTCGCTGACCATGACGCTCGTCGGCGCGGCGCTGCTGTGGGTCGGTTGGTTTGGCTTCAATGCCGGCTCCGCGCTCGAGGCCGGCGGCACGGCGGCCCTGGCGATGATCAACACCTTCGTTGCCACGGCGGCGGCGGCGCTCGCCTGGATGCTGGCCGAGAAGCTGGCTAAGGGCAAACCCAGCCTGCTCGGTGGTGCCTCGGGTGCGGTCGCGGGGCTCGTCGCGGTGACGCCGGCGGCCGGCTTTGCCGGCCCGATGGGCGCTATCGTGCTCGGCATCGTCGCCGGCTTCGTGTGCATGTTCTTCTGCTCGGCGATCAAGAACGCGCTGGGCTACGACGATGCGCTCGACGTCTTTGGCGTCCACTGTATCGGGGGCATTGTCGGCGCCCTCGGCACGGGCATCTTGGCGGCCCCCGTGCTGGGCGGTACCGGCGTGTTCGACTACACGACCGGAAAGGTCGGCGACTACGACATGGCCGCGCAGTTCCTCACGCAGGCGAAGGCCGTCTGTCTGACCCTGATTTGGTCGGGCGTTGGCTCCTTCATCCTGTTCTCGATCGTCAAGATGCTGGTGGGCTTGCGTCTTGGCACCGATCAGGAGCGCGAGGGCCTCGACCTCGTCGATCATGGCGAGCGGGCCTACAACTACTAGGACGCCTTGAGTTTGCGGCGGGGACAGCGCTCCACTGCGCCCCGCTGCTGTCCTCGAGCAGGCGACTTTCTCATCACGTGCTCGGGCGCCCGGAGATCCTACTCCGGGCGCTTTTTTGCTGCCGGCAGACGCACGAGGATGCTGCTACCGGGGCGCAGGCGTGCCAACAGGCGCAACAGGTGCGGGCGCTCTAACGCAATGCAGCCGGCCGTGGCACGGTAGCCGGCGCCGGCCACGTGCAGGAAGATGGCACTGCCGTGACCCTGGACGCGCGGGCAGGCATTATGATCAAGCGTAACGATCACGTCATAGAGGCTATCGCTCCGCCAAAGCTTCTCCGCGCTGGCCGGGTAGGGATGACGGATCCGGCGATTGTAGTTGCGGTCCCCGACCGCGTCGCACCAGCCATCCCAGGGGCGCAGCGCCCGCACGGGCAGACCCGTGCGCGGGCGCGGCAGGCGGTCCGCGCGGTAGAACACTTCGCGCAGACGCCAGCGTCCGATTGGCGTGGCCGCATCGCCCTCGCGTTTGCGCGCACGGCAGCCGCGGGCGCCCAGGGCGCACGCGACAGATAGGCCCCCCCACGCGAGGCGCCCCGCCGTGGCCGCCGCCGAGCGCGCCCCGACCCGAATTATGGTTGGCCTTGGCGTCCCTTGTGCACGCTTGCGTTTCACGGCCATCTCTTAGCGATATCGAGCACGACCTATGTTTCCACCCTCAATCTGGTGCTAGAGTATAGCTACCCCTCGAGAACCCCTACACCCGAGAACCTTAAAACACCCGAGAACCTACAACGGAGCGGATTAGCATGAGCACAGCGCGCAAGATTCTCATCGTCGATGACGACGAGGACCTGCGTGAGTCGCTGAAAGACCAACTCGCGCTGCATGATGAGTTCGACGTCGTTACCGCGGCCACGGCCGGCAAGGGCGTGGAGGCCGTCAAGGCGGAGCATCTCGACCTCGTCCTGATGGACGTAGGCCTGCCCGACATGGACGGCCGGGAGGCCTGCAAGCTGTTGCGCAAGAATGGTTTCAAGCTGCCGATCGTCATGCTGACCGGCAATGACTCGGACGCAGACATGATTTTGGGGCTCGACTCGGGCGCCAACGATTACATCACCAAGCCCTTCAAGTTCGCCGTGCTGTTGGCGCGTATTCGTGCGCAATTGCGCCAACACGAGCAGAGCGAAGATGCGGTGTTCGCCATCGGCCACTACTCGTTCCGGCCCGCGTCCAAGATGCTGGTCGATGAAAAGGGATCGAAAATCCGCCTCACCGAAAAGGAAACCTCAATCCTCAAGTATCTCTACCGTGCCGGCGAGAAGGTGGTGACGCGCGACGTGCTGCTGCAGGAGGTATGGGGCTATAATTCCGGGGTCACAACGCACACGCTGGAAACCCACATCTATCGCCTGCGCCAGAAGATCGAGAAGGATCCCTCGCACGCCGAGCTCTTGATCACGGAGACCGGCGGCTACAAGCTGGTGCCCTGAGGATCTGCCGCGCTCCCGCCTTGCCTCAGGTCGCCTGGAATTGCCGCAGCTCGCTGGCCTGATAAAGACCATCAACGGAGCAATGTGGGCAAAGCGCCTGCACGTACCCATCGCCGGCGAAGCTGAGCTGCCTTTTGCCGGCGCTCTCGTCCTTGAACACGGCAAAGCGCGCATCGCAGGCCAGGCAGTCGAAGCCGAAATACCATTGGCCGATCACGACCTGATCGAGCGGCAGTGCGCTCGCGCGGTAGCTCATGCTCGCCCCCTTTGGCGTCGCCCCATTCTACGCTCGGCGCACCAATTTGCGCGTTAGCGCGCGAGCGCGCTCGCGGGTCCCCCCTAGCCTTTTGCACATAGCCCGCTATGCACACCTCAGCAACACCCCTCTGGACCCGCGCCGCCGAATCGCTCGACGGTGCCGCCCCGGCTGTGCACGCGTGGCGCGGGCCTGGTGTCTCGGAGTGATCGGCATGGCGTCGAGCAAGATCGTCGAAGCATTGCAGCAGGTCGCCATCTTTCGCGGACTGGAAGCCCGGCAGCTCGCCGCGCTCGCCCGCCACACGGAACGCATCAAATTTGCGCCCGGCGAGCTCATCACCCGCGCGGGCGCCGCCGGGGACGGCGCCTACCTCCTGGTGTCTGGTGCGGCCGAGCGCCTGCCCGACGCTGGCGTGACGGAGACGGCCGAAGGCGTCGAGCCTGGATCCTTTATTGGTCAGCTCGCGATGCTGATCGAGCATGCCTACGGCTCGAGCGTGGTGGCGCGCGAGCGCGTCCATTGCCTCAAAATCACACGCGCGGGAATGCACGCGCAAATGGTGGGCGACCCGTCGCTCGCCCTCCATTTCGAGCACTATGTCACGCAACATTTGGCGGCGGTCGCGCGCCAGTTGCACGAAATCGACAGCCTGTTGCAGGCGCGCCGGGCGAGGCTGGGGACCCCGGCATCGGCCTTGCCGCCGCCTCCGGCGCAGCCCACGCTCCCGGCAGCCAGCGCGCCGGGCGCCCGGGCTTGACCGCCTAAGGCCAGCCAAGGCCAAGCCTGGACACGGGGCGCAAGGGACATAAAGAAAAGCGCCCAACCCCGGGGGAGGAGTTGGGCGCAAAAGCGCGTTATGCGCATTGTGCCGGGAGGGAAGCCGGCACGGCAAGCGATGTCTTTCGGCTAGACGGGGGGCACTACCGATGAAGAGCGACATCGCCCGCTCGAAACAACAGATAGCGCTTGTAGGGCGCTTTACAATACGCAACCGCGCCCGATCACGAAATTGTTACGGAATGTTTCAATTTCGATCAACTTTTCGCTTGATCTGATTCGAAGCAGCCCAGCCGCCGGGGACGTGGGGCCCTACTGCAGCACTTTTTGTGTAGAAACCAGCGATGGTTTGAAGAGATTGGGGTCCAAATCGTCGGCTTTACTCATCTCGTGAAGTTCTACCCGAGTATCCAGGCCTTGCGGATCAGTTGTGATCCACTCTTTGAGCTCGAGCGTTGGCTTTTTGGCCAGGAACAACTTGATGCGTCCTGGATTATCCGTGTTGCGGTCCTCCAGCGACACGACAATGACATCGTCGATGTCTTGAACCAGCAGAATACGTGCGTCGCGGAGCAGATCGACATCTTTGCGCATCAGCACCCGAAAGGGCGTGTTGTCGAGCGCCACGCGATCGTCGGTCTTGAGGTCGAGATCCTGGATGGCGAGATACTGACCGTCGGAAATGATCACGAGCCGGCTCGGTGCGCCATAGTCGAAGCGGAACCGGCCCGGGCGCTTGACATAGAACTTGCCGCGCGAGCGCTTGCTATCGGCATTGGTCTGGACAAACAGTCCCTTCATATCGCCCATTTGGTTGAAGTAGACGTTCACCCTCTGCACCAGTTCGAGTTGTTTTTTGTCGAGCTGCTCGCCGACGACGCTGGCGTCCTTGGAGACGGTTTGGCTCCATGGGCTGACGCCGACCGGATTGGGAGGCACGCCCTTTTTGGCATCCTGGCCTGTGGCCACCTGCAGGGGGGCAGCAACCGCCAAGGCCGCGACAATCGCGCCAATTCGTGCGTTCATGAGCTTCCCCCAGACGACCTCGCGTTCTGGCAACGCGGGTGATTCGGCCGATCCCTCGTTTGTCCGAACATTGGGTCAAGATTGTGGGCGAGGCAAGTCGCCAAGCGCGGATCCCGTGCCGGCCGTGGCGGACCAGGCGCGCCCCTTACCAGGCCGCGCGGGCCGCCGCCGTCCCGCCGAGTAAGATTTGCCGGCGGCCGCCTTCCGCGGCGGGGCCGATCACGCGTTCGCGTTCCATGCGCTCGATCAGGCTCGCGGCCCGGTTGTAGCCAATCGATAGCCGCCGCTGCAGATAGCTGGTGGACGGTTTGCCGTCGCGCATGACGATGCCAACCGCGCGGTCATAGAGCTCCTCGCTGCGCTGGGTGGCGTCGCCGACCTCCTCCGCCTCGCTCTGAGGCAAGTCCGTTACCCCGGCAATATAGCTGGGGCTCGCCTGCGCACGCAGCTGGGCGGCAATGCCTTCGACCTCCTCGTCCGAGACAAATGGGCCATGCACCCGCATCAGGCGATCGGCGCCACCGGAGAACAGCATATCGCCTTGCCCCAGCAGCTGCTCGGCGCCTTGATCGTTGAGGATGGTGCGGCTGTCGAACTTGGAGGCGACCTTGAAACTGATGCGGGTTGGGAAGTTGGCCTTGATGGTGCCGGTGATGACGTCGACGGAGGGCCGCTGCGTCGCCATGATCAGATGAATGCCGGCGGCACGGGCCATCTGCGCCAGGCGTTGCACGGCCGACTCGATCTCCTTGCCGGCGACCAGCATCAGGTCGGCGAATTCGTCCACGACCACAACAATGAAGGGCAGTGGGGCGCCGTCCTCGTCCCGCCGCGGCGCGCCTTTGGCGCGCCGCGCGCGTTGATTGTAGGTTTCGATGTTGCGCACGCCCAACATCGCCATGCGCTCGTAGCGGTGCTCCATTTCGCGCACCACCCAGTTGAGGGCGGCGACGGCCCTGTTGGGGTCGGTGACCACGGGTGCCATGAGATGCGGAATACCGTTGTAGACCGAGAGCTCCAACATCTTGGGATCGATCATCAGAAAGCGGCACGTCTCGGGCGACAACCGGTAGAGGAGCGACAGGATCATGGCGTTGATGCCGACCGACTTGCCAGCCCCGGTGGTACCGGCCACCAGGAGGTGCGGCATGCGCGCGAGGTCGGCGACGACAGGGGCGCCACCAATGCTCTTGCCCAGGACCAAAGGGAGGTTGGCCGTGGACAGACGGAAGGCATCCGCCTCAATCAGATCGCGCAAAAACACCTTTTCGCGCCGGGCATTCGGCAGCTCGATACCAATGACGTTGCGTCCCGGCACGACCGCCACCCGCACCGAGACGGCGCTCATGGAGCGGGCAATGTCGTCCGCCAATCCGATCACGCGCTGGGATTTGGTGCCGCGCGCGGGCTCGAACTCGAACAGCGTCACCACCGGCCCGGGGTGTGCGCCCCTCATTTCACCCTTGACGCCAAAATCGGCCAGCACATCGCTCAGCAGCCGGGCGTGGCCGAGGAGGGCGGATTGCGTGAGCTGATCGCTCGCCTTCAGGTGCGGTTGCCGCTTTAGCAGCGTGAGCGGCGGGGCCTGGTAGCCGGCTAGCGCGGCGCGCGCGCCGGTTTCGGCCGCGACCCGCAGCGGCGGCGGGTTTGGCCGGGGGGCCTCGCGCAGGGCGAGCGTGACCGGCTTGCCCGACGGTGCAAAGCGCTGCGCAATGGCGCGGCTGCTCGGATCGATGCTCTCCTCGAGCGCGTTAGGCTTGCCTTCGAGCGCGTCGAATGCGGGTGCGACGGGCTCCTGCGCCGAGCCGGCCACGCGCGCGCTCGGATACATCGGCGGCTCCTGCCGCGTCGCCAAGGCAAAGGGCGGCAGCGATGGCTTGGGCGCGGCCCGCGGCAGCCAGCGGGCCAACGTGCGCCACGCGCCCGTCACCTGCTCGAGCCGGTGCGCGCCTGGATAGGCCAGGATCAGGCGCCACTCCTCGGCGGAGAGGCCGAGGCTGGCAAAGAGCGCGAGACCGCCCCCGGCACCCAGAAGCAGGCTTGCCGTCAGCGCGGCCTTGTCGGCATTGAGGGGGGCAAAGGCGCTTGCCAGCAAGGTGAAAGCGAGATCGCCGATCATACCGCCGTTGCCGTGATGCAGCGTCCAGGTGCCCGAAGTCGGAAGCCCCGACAGGGCGCCGGCGACCGCCATCACCGCGAGGGGTGCCAAGGCCAGCTTGCTGCGCCATGCCGGCAACGGCCGCCCGCTGCTCAAGGGCAGAGCCCACAAGAGGGGTGGCAATAGGAGTAGGACGCCGGCGAGCCCAAGCAGTTGCATCAACAAGTCGGCAAGGACCGCGCCCAGCGGCCCCAGCAGGTTGCGGATGGCGCCATTGGTGACATGGGAGAGACTGGGATCGGCCGGCGACCAGGTGGCAAGCGCCAGCCCGCAGGTCGCGCAGGCGATGAGCACGCCCGCGCCCGTGGCGCGCAACAGCCAGCGCCCCAGGCGTTGGCGCAGGGACGCTGGCAGGAGCGGGGTATGATCAATGCCCGGGTACGCCATGCCGCAACAAACAAGGTTACGCTGAGACCGCAACGATCCGTTCGAGCGCTTCCCTGATCGTCGCCGCGTTGTGCACCAGCGCAACGCGGATGTAGTCGCGGCCGGGATTGACGCCGTGCCGGTCCTCGTGCGCCAGGTAGACGCCCGGAGTAACCTTGACACCGCAGCGTTTCCATAGGGTTAAGGTTGCTTGCTCAGCTCCGCCCAGATGGCTCATATCGAGCCAAAGAAAGAAGCCGCCGGCCGGTCGCCGGTAGCCAAAGCGCCCCGCCAGCAGCGCATCGCAGATGTCGAATTTGACCCGGTAGGCATGGCGGATAATGGTAACGTGCTGCTCCTCCGACCAAACGGCAGTGGAGGCATGTTGCACAATGCCTGGCATCTGCGGCGCCGTCAGGTTGCGGATCTCCGCCAGGGTCTCGAGGAAGTCGCCATCACCTGCCGCGAAACCCGAGCGCAGGCCCGGCAAGTTCGAGCGCTTGGATAGGGAATTGAAGACGACAAGGTTCTTGTAGCGCTCGGGCGTGGCCGCCGCGATCTCGAGCCCACCCGTTGGCGCCTCCTCACCGCCGTAGATTTCCGAATAACACTCGTCGAGGAACAGCATGAAGTTGTACTGGCGCGCGAGCGCCAAGACCTGGCGCAGATAGTGAGGTGAGGCCACGGCACCCTGCGGATTGGCCGGCGAGCAGAGATAGAAGGCGGCCGCCCGCTGCAAAATCTCGGGCTCCTGCGCCAGGGCGTCGAGGTCGGGCAAGTGCGCGGTCGCAGCCGTGGCATTGAGGTAGAACGGCTCGCAGTTGGTGCCGAGCGTCGCCCCGAGATAGGCTTGATAGAACGGGTTGGGCAGCAGCATCAGCGGCCGGCCCGGCAAGGCCTTACGGCCGACCGCGGGCAGCGCCGCAAAAAACAGACCCTCGCGCGAACCGTTGAGGGGATGGATCTCGCGCGCGGGATCGATCATCCCCGCAATACCGTAGCGTCGCCCCAGCCAGCTCGCGATTGCCGCGCGCAGATCGTCGGACCCGCGGATCTTGGGATAGGTCGAGAGCAGGTGCTTGGCCTCGACCAACTTGTCGGGGACAAAGCCGGGCATGACCTCCTTGGGGTCACCGGCCGTCATTTCGATGACGCGGGTGTGGCCGGGCGCGACGTCGGCAAGCAGGCGATTGATACGGGTGAACGGGGAGAGGACGGCGCCCTGGGCGAGGGTTTCGAGGCCGGTGGCAGGGTGCATGGATCTTCCGCGCAAAGGGGAGGTCGGGGCGGCGCAAGCTTAAAGCCTGGGCGCGCCCATCGAGAAGTCCTATCAGGCGCGCCGTGGCCGGCGGGATGCGCTAGATGCGGCCCATGCGCACATCCTCTTCCGGATTAGCGCCAATCTTGTGCACGGCGAGATCGGCGCCGCGCCGCTCCTCCTCGGGCGTCAGCCGCAGCCCCAGGATCATGTCGACGGCGGTATAGATAATGTAGCCGGCCAAGGCACCGAAGGCGGCACCCAGGATGCTGCCGAAAAGCTGCGACAAGAAGCTGACGCCGCCCATGCCGCCCAGGGCTTTGAGCCCGAAGATGCCGCAGGCGATCCCGCCCCACAGCCCACACAACCCGTGCAATGGCCACACCCCCAGCACGTCGTCGAGCTTGTATTTGGCGCTGGTGGCGATCTGAAAGGCATAAACGAAGATCACGCCGGCAACCCCGCCGACGACCAAGGAACCCACCGGATGCATGACGTCGGACCCCGCGCACACGGCAACGAGCCCCGCCAGCGCGCCGTTATGAATAAAGCCCGGATCGCCGTCCCCGGCGAGCATGGCGGCGATGATGCCGCCCGCCATGGCCATCAATGAGTTCATGGCGACGAGACCGGTGACGGTTTTCAAGGACTGCGCGCTCATCACATTAAAGCCGAACCAGCCGATGCAGAGGAGCCAAGACCCCATCGCTAGCCAGGGGATGGAGGAGGGCGGAATGCCGATGGTGCGCTTGCCATCGTAACGGCCGACGCGCGGCCCCAGGATGAGCACCGCAGAGAACCCGATCCACCCACCGACCGCGTGCACCACGATCGAGCCCGCGAAGTCGTGGAACTCCTCACCCAACAGGTTTTTGAAGAAGGCCTCCTGCAAGCCGTAGTTCTTGTTCCAGACGATGCCTTCGAAGAAGGGATAGAACAGGCCGACGATCAATCCGGAGGCAATGCATTGGGGCAGGAAGCGCGCGCGCTCGGCGATGCCGCCCGAGACGATGGCCGGCGTGGCGGCGGCGAACGTCACCAGGAAGAAGAACTTCACCAGTGTGTAGCCCTGCGGATCGAAGCCTTTGCCGCCTCCACTGAGAACCTCGGCGCTGAACAGAAAGGTCGTGCCGTAGGCGATGGCAAAGCCGAGGAAGAAATAGGCAACCGTCGACATCGAAAAGTCGACCAGGATCTTGCACAGCGCATTGACCTGGTTTTTGTGACGAACGGTGCCCGCTTCCAGGAAGGCAAAGCCGCCGTGCATGGCAAAAACCAGAACGGCGCCGACCAAAAGGAAAAGGACGTCGGCACCGGCCTGCAGGTTTTCCAAGCCCTTCTGAATCTCTGGCATTGCCATCCCCCTGTCCGTCTGCCCGTTCCCTGTGCGCCCATTGGCAAATCTGCAGGCGGACCTGTCAAGGGGACGCCCAAACCTTGCGCACATTCTGGCGCGTATTCGGGCGCCAGCGTGGTTGCGGGGACGCAAGATCCAGGGGCGAAGCCTCCCTGCCCGGCCCTGCGCCGCGGCCAAGGTCTGGGCGCCCGGCGGGGGCACGGGTAGCAGCCTCCACCCAATGCTCGTATGGTTGTGGGGAGGCAACGAGACACGGAGGAAACCCGTTATGCACAGGCAGACGCGGCGCCAGGTTCTGATCGGCGGCGGAGCGTTGGGCAGCGTTACAGCCTTGAAGTTGGCGCCGGCGCAGGCTCAGACGTGGCCCAATCGGCCCGTGACCATCATTTGTCCCTGGGGCGCGGGCGGCGGCACGGATGCCACCGCGCGCATCGTCGCTGCGGTCCTGGAAAAGGACCTGAAGCAGCCCTTTAACGTGGTCAACCGTACCGGCGGCTCAGGCGTCGTCGGCCATTCCGCAATCGCCGCCGCGGCCCCCGATGGCTACACCTTCGGCATCATCACGGTCGAGATTTCGATGATGCATTGGCAGGGTCTGACCGAGCTCAAACCCGACAGCTATGCGCCACTGGCGCTCATGAACGAGGATCCACCCGGGATCCAGGTCAACAGCAACAGCCCGCATAAGTCGGTGCGGGAATTGGCCGATGCGATCAAGGCTGCGCCGGCGGGCAAGCTGAAGGCGTCCGGCACGGGCCAAGGCGGCATTTGGCATCTGGCCCTGGTCGGCTGGCTGACGGCCATGGGGCTGAAGCCTGATCATGTCGCCTGGGTGCCACACAATGGCGCAGCCCCCGCCATGCAGGACCTCGCCGCCGGTGGGCTCGACATCGTCACCTGCTCGGTGCCCGAGGCCCGGGCCTTGATCGACGCGGGTAAGGCGCGCAGCCTTGCCGTCATGGCGGCCGAGCGCAATCCCGCGTTCCGCGACGTACCGACCCTCAAGGAGGCCATGGGGATCGACTACACGACCGGGGCTTGGCGCGGGTTCGCGGCGCCCAAAGGCCTGCCCCCGGAGCTGGCGAGCGCAATGACCGCGGCCTTGAAAAAGGTCAACGAAGCGCCGGAGTTCCGCGAGTTCATGGCCAATCGCGGCTTTGGCGTCAAATGGGCCGACGGTGCTGGCTTTGCCCAGTTCATGGACGCCGGCAACCGGGCGATGGGGGTTGCCATGAAGGCCGCGGGCCTCGCCAAGGGTTGAGATCAAGCGGCAAGCGGGGGCGCGCACGGCTTGAGCCCGCGCGCATCCCCTTTGTGCGTTGCCCACGGCCCCCCGCGTGTTCTGCTAGGATGCATCGCCCCCATGCGCCTTTCTGATCGTGTAACAGGCCTCTTCCTGGTTGCCTTGGGCGCCGTCGCGGCCCTCGCCGGCTCGCGCTTGCCGCCAGTGCCCGGCCAGCAAATTGGCCCCAATGTGTTTCCCGTCGTGGTCGGCCTCGGCATTGTCCTGTGCGGCGCCCTGATCGCGCTTGGCGTCGGCCGCCACTACGAGGCGGAGGCGGAAGCCGATCTCGCCAAGATCGCGGCCGCGCACGGCGAGGCAGCGAATGGGCCGGTCAGCTGGCGGCGTGCTGCCATGGCCCTGATCCCGCCCGCCTTGCTCTTGCTTTATGTGCTGCTGGTCGATCGGCTGGGCTTCCTGCCGACCGCGGCCCTCATCGTTTTGGCGACCTCGCTTTCGCTCGGGGCACGCCTGCGGCTGGCCGCGTGGCTGGCACTGGGCGCGCCGCTCATCGTCAATCTGGTGTTCGTCAAACTTCTGCGCGTGCCGTTGCCGTCCGGACTGGTGCCGTTGCCGTGGTTGGGGCTGCCATGAGCACGATCGGCGAAGCCTTGCTCCTGGTGCTTCAGATCGACGTTCTGCTCGCCATCCTGCTGGCGTCGATCTATGGGCTTATGGTTGGATCGCTGCCTGGCCTGTCGGCCACGATGGCGACCGCGCTCTTGGTTCCGGTCACCTTCTATCTCTCACCGATCGCCGCCATCGCCGCCATCATTGCCGCCTCGGCCATGGCCATCTTCTCGGGTGATATTCCCGGCACGCTCCTGCGCATTCCCGGCACGCCGGCCTCGGCGGCCTATACGGACGAAGCCTACGCGATGACCCGCAAGGGTGAGCCGGAGATGGCGCTCGGGATCTGCGTCTGGTTCAGCGCGCTTGGTGGTATTGCCGGGACGCTATCCCTGATGGTGCTCGCCCCGCCGCTGGCGGAAATGGCCCTCAACTTTTCGACCTATGAGTATTTCTGGCTGGCTTTTCTGGGCCTGATGTGTGCCACCATGGTGGCCCGGTCCTCGCCGGTGAAGGCGATTGCCAGCATGCTGCTTGGCTTGCTCATCGCCTGCATCGGCATCGAGAACCCGGCCGGGACGCCGCGCTTTACTTTTGGCCTGACCGATCTGCTCGGCGGCATCGAGCCGATCCCTGCATTGGTGGGCGTCTTCGCCGTCTCCGAGGTGATGCGCGCGATGTTGACGCCGGAGCCGCCCAAGCTGCCGTTTCGACGCTTCGGCAGCATTCTCAAGGGACAGATTGAGCTGACCAAGAAATACGTGGCGCCACAGGTGCGTGGCAATATCGTCGGCATTATCATCGGCGTCCTGCCGGGCGCAGGGGCCGACATGGCGGCTTGGGTCAGTTACTCCATGTCCAAGCGCTTTTCCAAAGAGCCCGAGAAGTTCGGCACCGGTCATCCCGAGGGTCTGATCGAGGCCGGCGCCAGCAACAACGCCAGTTTGGCCTCGGGTTGGGTGCCGTCGCTCCTGTTCGGCATCCCCGGCGATACGATTACCGCGATCGCCATCGGCGTGCTCTATATGAAGGGGCTCAATCCCGGACCCACGCTGTTCACCGAGCGCGCCGCGAGCATGTATGCGCTCTACATCATTTTTATCATTGCCAACATTATCATGATCCCCTTGGGGATCGTCATGATCCGCCTCGCCAGCCTGATGTTGCGTGCCCCTCGCTCGGCGATCATGCCTGTGATCGTCTTGCTGTGCGCCGTCGGGGCCTTCGCCACCGGCAACAACCTGTTCGCCGTCTCGACCGTCGCGGCCTTCGGTGTCATTGGCTACGTCATGGAGCGCAACGGTTATCCGGTTGCGGCACTCGTGCTCGGCATCATCATGGGCAGCATGGTGGAGCAGAGCCTCGTCACGTCACTCATCAAGTCGGATGGCAGCATCCTGCCGTTCTTTAGCCGCCCGGTCGCGGCGGTACTGGCGGCGCTCACGATCGCGGCCCTGCTGTGGCCGGTGGTGGTCTGGGGCCGCAACCTCGCGCGCGGCCGGCGCGCCTGAACGCGTTCGGGCCCGGCCTGCCTGCCCGCCGCTCGTGAAGGTTGTGTTGCTGGATGAGCGGTGCCTGAGCCAATGAGCCTAGTTTGGCCAATGGTAGCACAGCGGCAAAAGAGGCCGCTCGAACCTCACAAGACCTTGCGGCGGCTCCCCTTTCGCGCCCTCTTCGCCCCGGGAGTTTGCGGTTGCGAGGCTTAGCAGCTTGCGTCTCCCCGCCAGCGCCCTACGCTCATGTCGACGCGGCAGCTCTAGGAATTGCGCGCATGGCGCAGCTCGGGGCGCGCGCGTGGCGGCGATTGCAGGCAGGCGCCGTTGCCACCACATGGGATTCAAAATGGATTAGGAGGGCCCCATGCCCGAACCCAGGAAGGCGTGCGCCGTCGGTTTCAACCACGTGGCCATCGAAGTTGGTGACATCGACGAGGCGCTGGCGTTTTACGGTCGTCTGTTCGAGTTCAAGCTACGCGGTAAGAGCAAGGAGCAGGCCTTTATTGATTTGGGCGATCAGTTCCTCGCGCTACAGAAAGGCCGCCGGCAACCGGCCGATGACGGGCGGCATTTCGGGCTGGTGGTCGATGACAAGGAAGCTGTGCGAGCAGCACTTGTTGCGGCAGGCGTGCAGCCATTGCCCGGTCGGTTCCTCGATTTTCTCGATCCATGGGGGAACCGCATCGAGATCGTCGGCTACGACAACATCCAGTTCACCAAGGCACCGCAGGTGCTAGCCGGCATGGGATTAGCGCATTTGTCAAAGAACGCGCAGGCGCTCAAGGAGTTAAAGGACAAGGGCATGGCACCGAGCTGAAGGTGCCCGTTGCGATGGATCAAAAGGCGAAGCAACATATTAGCTCAAGGGAGATACCTATGGTTGACGCGCTTGCTGGCAAGACGTGCACGCCCTGCAAGGGCGGGATCCCGCCGCTTACGCCTGATGAGGCCGAACGCTTTCATCAGCAGGTCTCCCATTGGCAGCTGCGCGATGACACCAAGCGTATCGAGCGGACGTTCAAGTTGCGGAATTTCCGCGATGCATTGAGCTTCGTGCAGCAGGTGGGCGAACTCGCCGAAGGCGAAAGTCATCACCCCGATATCTGCTTCGGCTGGGGTTACGTGACGGTTTCACTGCAGACGAAAAAGATCAAAGGTCTGCACGAAAACGATTTTATCCTCGCGGCCAAGATCGACGGGCTCATTGATCGAGCGTCGACATAGCCTGCTGGTCCCCAACCCGTGAGCGGGCGCGGTAAGCAGGGGTGTCGCGAACGGGAGCCGAACCGCTCCTTCTCGTTTCGCTCAGCTGCCTTGCGCCCCAAGAGCGGGCGCGCATGCGCTTGCCGACGCTGCGGCGCTGCAGGTAGGACATAGGCCTTTCGCTGTTAAATTCCGCCGCCCGCGCCTCGATTTCTGGTCTTTCACCAATCAGGTCGAGGAGCTGTCCGGCGCGTCGGCTGCTCCCAGAAAGCCCAGCATATTTCCTTGTTCGGCGTGGAGGTCGGCTGCGTGCCAAGGCCGGCCATTTCGGCGTCTATCCCTGCGCGCTAAGGTGGGATGTGATCCCCTCCGCGCCCATCGCCGTCCTGGACGTCAGCTACGCTTCGGATGTGGCCGGCGTGGCTTGCCTGTTGGCTGATACCTGGACGGCGGCTACACCGGCGCTGGAAATCAGCAGGTGCCTGCGATGCGCCATGGCTGACTACATTCCCGGCGAATTCTACAAGCGCGAATTGCCATTGTTGCGAGCCGTGATCGACGATCTCACGCCCCGTCCGGCACTGCTCGTCATTGATGGCTACGTGTGGCTGGGAGCAACTCATGCGCCCGGTCTTGGTGCGCATTTGTTCGAGGCCCTACAGTCAGCCACACCTATCGTCGGTATCGCCAAATCCCGATATCGAGACGACACGTGGTCTGAGCGGGTCTATCGCGGCGAAAGCCGTAGGCCGCTTTACATCACGGCTGCCGGCCTCGAAACCGCAAAGGCGGCTGCGCTCGTTGCTCAGATGCATGGGAAGCACCGCATTCCGACTTTGCTGCGGTTTGCCGACCGTCTTGCCCGCTCGACGCTGGTCAAGGGTTGCGGATGAACGCCACGGCGGCTTTGTATGCCCGATCGACTCCCGAGCAAATGATCGATGCACTGCAAAGGCGTCGGCCGCACCATCCGGTATCTCATAAGCTCAACTCCAATTTCGTCGACAACGCGCCCAGCTTGCGGCCCGGTGACGATTAGGAACGTGGCAGCATCGTGTCCAATCGGGGCGAGCTCGAGCGAAATCGCGATGTGTTGCAGAGCAAAGGATACCCACTTGCAGCCGGTTCAACACGCCACCACCGCGCGCGCTCGGAAGGAACGGCGCATATCCCGCACGCATGAGCCAAACCAACTCCTTACTCCACAACATTCCTCGGCCTCACGTCGCCTGCGACAGCGACATGTAGTAGCGTAGCCGGATCCAACCGATGCGGAGGCGCCCATGGAAGCGAAAGCGCCAGACTTTAAGCCGTCCACGCGAGATGTGTGGATGCGCGGCCTGTTCATGCTCTTCTTCATATTCGCCTTCGGGTTCGGCGTGTGGGTCTTGAACTTCATTGCAATCGTGCAATTTATCTGGCTCCTGTTTGCCCGCGAGCACAACCTGCTTGTCGCGCGCTTTGGCACCTCGCTTGCCGCTTGGCTCGCCGAGGTCGGGCGTTTTCTCACCGGCGCCACTGACGACAAGCCCTTCCCGTGGAGATTATGGCCCACGTAGCCGCCTCAGCCGTTCGTCGCTAGGCGGAGCCGTTAGTCTTCGACGATGAACGGATGGCTGGGATCACTCCCGTGGTCATGGCGTGACGGTTAGCGATTGGCGTGCCTTCAACGCAGGTTCGGGATTGTGCAACGGCCAGCCCTTTATCAGGCCATAGAGTGCCGGAATGACAATGAGGGTTAGCACCGTAGAGGAGACCATGCCGCCGATCATCGGCACGGCAATACGCTGCATTAGTTCCGAACCCGTCCCAGTACTCCAGAGGATCGGCAGAAGCCCTGCCATAATCGCCACGACGGTCATCATCTTGGGACGAACCCGTTCAACGGCTCCGATCATAATGGCGTCGTAAAGCGCGGCGCGGTTGTACGGTTGGCCCCGCGTGGCGCAACGCGCGCGTACTTCGGCAACCGCATGGTCGAGGTAGATCAGCATGACGACGCCGGTTTCTGCTGCGACCCCTGCGAGAGCAATGAACCCAACCGCAACGGCGACCGACAAGTTGAAGCCGAGCCACCACAGCAGCCAAAGGCCGCCGACCAATGCGAACGGCAGGGACAGCATGACAATGAGGGTCTCAGTGAGCCGCCGGAAGTTGAGATAGAGCAACAGGAAGATGATCATCAGGGTCAGCGGTACTACCACCTGCAGGCGAGCCTCGGCGCGCTGGAGATATTCGAACTGACCGCTCCAGACCAGGTAGCTGCCGGTCGGCAACTGGACCTGTTGGGCAACCGCCCTTTGCGCATCGGCGATATAGCCGCCGAGATCCCGGTCGCGGATGTCCACGAAAACATAGGTTGCGAGCCTCGCATTTTCGGTACGGATGCTGGTAGCGCCCTGGCTCAGGCGAACGTCGGCTACCTCGCCGAGAGGCACCGTCCCAACGCCGCCGGGTAATGCGACAAGTACATCCTTGGCGATGGTGCGCGGATCGGAACGCAAATCGCGGGGGTAGCGGATGGCCACCGTATAGCGCTCGCGGCCTTCTATGGTCGTCGTAATCGGCTCGGCACCCAATGCCGTTGCCACGACATCCTGCACGTCCGAGATCATCAGCCCGTAGCGCGCGAGCCGGTCGCGGGCGGGCAGAATCTCCAGGTAGTAGCCACCGACCACGCGTTCAGCGTAGGCGCTGGAAGTCCCGGGCACCGTCTTAAGGGTGGTTTCAACTTGCCGCGCGAGCTTCTCCATCTCGGCCAGGTCCTTGCCAATGACCTTCACGCCGACGGGCGTGCGGATGCCGGTCGAGAGCATGTCGATGCGTGCCTTGATCGGCATGGTCCAGGCGTTGGAGACGCCGGGAAACTGCAAGGCGCGATCCATCTCCTGGATCAGGCTGTCGAGGGTGACCCCCGTTCGCCATTGTGGCTTGGGTTTGAGATTGATCACGGTCTCAAACATCTCGATGGGGGCCGGGTCGGTGGCCGTTTGCGCTCGTCCTGCCTTGCCATAGACCGACTCCACCTCTGGAAAGGAGCGGACAATGCGGTCCTGCATTTGCAGGAGTTCCGCCGCCTTGGTCACCGATAACCCCGGCAGCGTGGTCGGCATGTACAGCAGCGCGCCTTCATTGAGATTAGGCATGAACTCGGTACCAAGCCGCGTCATCGGCCAAACAGACAGACCCAGCACCGCCAGGGCAATCAGGATGGTCAGCATCTTCGCCCGCAAGACGACCCGTATGATCGGCCGGTAGGCGGCAATCAGAAATCGGTTTAGCGGGTTTCGGCCCTCGGGGATGACGCGGCCACGCACGAAGAGCACCATCAGCGCAGGCACCAGCGTCACCGACAACAGAGCCGCTGCCGCCATGGCGAAGGTCTTGGTCCAGGCAAGTGGGCCGAATAGCCGGCCCTCCTGGGCTTCAAGCGTAAAGATTGGCAGAAATGACACGGTAATGATGAGGAGCGAGAAGAACAGCGCCGGGCCCACCTCGCATGCCGCTTCGAGGAGGATCTCGATGCGAGGTTTACTGGCAGGTGCCCTTTCCAGGTGCTTGTGCGCGTTCTCGATCATGACGATGGCGGCATCAATCATCGCACCGATGGCGATGGCAATACCGCCGAGGCTCATGATATTGGATCCAATGCCCAGAAACTTCATGGCCATGAAGGATATTAGGATGCCAACGGGCAACATCAGGATGGCAACCAGGGCGCTGCGCACGTGCAGCAGGAAGGCAAAGCAGACCAACGCCACTACGACACTTTCCTCGAGCAGCGTGCGACGTAGGGTCTCGATAGCGCGGTCGATCAGTTCTGACCGGTCGTAGACCGGCAGGATTGACACCCCCGTCGGCAGTGACGGTGCGATCTCCGCCAATCTCGCCTTAATGTTGGTGATGACGTTGAGGGCATTTGCGCCGAACCGTTGCAGGGCAATGCCGCTCGCAACCTCTCCCTCACCGTTCAGCTCGGCGATGCCGCGGCGTTCGTCTGGCGCCAGCTCGACGCGGGCGATGTCCTTGAGGAGAACCGGTGTGCCAGCGTCCACCTTGACCACGATCTGCTCAAGATCGCCGACGCTTTTGATGTAGCCGCGGCCACGCACCATGAACTCATGCTCCGTGAGCTCCACCGTGCGTCCGCCCACGTCGATGTTGCTCTGACGGATCACCTCTCGCACTTTGGCGAGCGGGATACCGAGCGAACGCATTCGGCCGGGATCGATGACGATATTGTATTGCTTGACGAAGCCACCAACGCTGGCCACTTCGGCCACCCCCTCGGCCTTGGCCAACCCGAACCTGATTTCCCAATCCTGCAGCGAACGCAGTTCGGCCAACGATTTGTTCTTGCCCAGCACGGCATACTGGTAGACCCATCCGACCCCCGTCGCATCGGGACCAAGCGAGGGGGTCACGCCCGCGGGCAGGCGCTTGGCTGCCGTATTGAGATATTCAAGGACCCGACTGCGCGCCCAATAGATGTCGGTGCCGTCCTCGAAGATCACATACACGAAGGACACGCCGAAGAACGAGAACCCACGGACCACTTTTGAACGCGGCACGGTCAGCATCGCCGTTGTCAGCGGATAGGTGACCTGATCCTCAAGCACTTGGGGTGCCTGCCCCGGGAACTCGGTGGAGATGATGACCTGCGTATCGGATAGGTCGGGGATCGCATCCAGCGGCAGGTTCCTGACCGCGATGATGCCTCCAACGGTTGCGAAGGCGGTGGCAACCAATACCAACACTACGTTATGGGCCGACCAGGCGATGAGGCGCGCGATCATTGCTGCGGCTCCTTAGGCGGCACCACAAAGGCCTTTAAGGCGGCCCTGAGGTTGCTTTCAGCATCGATCAGAAAGTTGCCATCCACGACAACGCTGTCGCCCTCCTGGACACCTTCCAACACCTCGACGTATCCGGAACCGCGGCGCCCCAGTTTCACGTCTCTTGGTTCAAATCGGCCGTCGCCCAAATCGGCGATCACCACTTGCCGGGTGCCGCTGTCGATCACGGAATGGCTTGGAACGGCGACAACTGGTTGCTCGGAGCCAGTCGCGATCTCAACCTCACCGTACATGTCCGGCAAGAGAGCGAGATCGGGGTTCGGCATTTCAATGCGCACGCGTGCCGTGCGGGTCTCTTTCATCAGATGCGGATAGACGACGCCAACGGTGCCCTTGAACACGCGTCCGGGATGCGCCTTGGTGCGCATCGTGACCGCCTGTCCCGGTTTCACCGCGCCGACGTCTGCTTCAGCGACATCGGCCAGCACCCAAAGACTGGAATGGTCGGCAAGCCGGAACAGCACATCGCCCGCTTTGAAGGCCTGGCCATCGACGGCATTGCGCTCAGTGATGATCCCGTCCTGAGGGGCGACCCACATGATGCCGTCCGGTACACGGCGCGATTTTTTGATCTCCTCGATGGCTTCCGCAGGGACCTGCAGGTTCTCCAGCCGGCGGCGGGCGCCGACGACGCGTGAGCGCGGATCGCGTGCCGCGGGCGGCGCAACCGCCTCGCCGCGTTCCGGCCCCCTCCATCCCGTCACCTCCTCGATGATGATCTGGACGCCGCCATTGAGCAGGTCCTGACCGAACACGGACATCAGTGGCTGGCCTTTGTGTACGTGCGTGCCGCTGGTGACCGGCATCACCTTGTTGACGTAGCCATCAAACCGCATGGCGACCACCGATAGCCGCGTCTCGTCAAATGCCAGCACACCGGGGGCCTTGATGACCTGCGTCAGAGGACTTTTGCTGACCACGACGGTTTTCACCCCGGTGCGCTGCAACCTGCCAGGGGAGATTTTGACGGTATGGCCGGTATCCTCTTCGCCCTCATAGACGGGGATGTAATCCATCCCCATCCAATCCTTCTTCGGCACCGGTGACGTATCGGGCAACCCCATCGGATTGCGGTAGTACACAATCTTGCGGTCGCGCTTGGGAGCTGCCGGTTCGGCACTCTTAAAATCTGCCTCTTGATCTTCGTAGACAGGTAGGTAGTCGCGACCGTCGGCCGTCTTCTTGGGTGACGGTGAATAGTCGGGCTCTCCATCTGGGTGTTTCCAATAGAGGATTGCACCTGTGGAAGCCGGCTGCGCTGCTTTCGAGCGGAGGCTTGGCCACGTGCCGGCGCCGATCCGGTAGCCAGCGACGGCGCCTACGAGGACCGCCACGGCGGCCCAGGTTGCGATGAGCGTCTTCATGGCGTGTCGCCTACTTCGCTTGGAAGACGACGGTCGCCTGAACCGTTTCTTTTTCGCCCGGCACCTTTGCCATCAGCTTCAGGGCCCAGCCGCCGGCCATCGTCAGGTCGGCCCGGAATTTGTAGATGCCGGGCTCATGCGACGGCTGAGCGGCATGCTTGGCCGTCATTTCACCCATACTGTCGGGCGACATGTCGAGGCGCGTGCGAAAGAGCACGACGCCCTCGACGGGCTTGCCCGTCGACGTGTTGACGATGCGCACAGCGAGTTCGCTTGCCTTGCCGTTCTTGACGTCGACCTTGACGGGCTCAAACGTGTAGTCGTTGGGCGCGGCGCGGGTGGGTGTAGCACCAAAGAGGGCGAGGCTCGCGGACACGGCAAGCGCCCGAATGATGGGGTTCATGGCGAAACGTCCTTCCTATGTCGACAGGAGTATGCGCGTCAGGCACGCGCATCGACACATCCCCGGCCACCGAATCGCGGTCGCGGATGCGGAATTGGGAAGGACTAGGATCGAGGCGGTGGGGGTCGAGGTCGCAAGCGCCAGTCTGGCGGTTTTTGCGGAGAGTCCGCCGCCGGCGCGCCAACCATTGGGGGATCAATTGCGGGCAGGGCGACGACCATGCCCATCAATTTGCAGCATTTGATACCGCATTGATCCGGGCATTTGGCCATCGTGTCACAGCACGAGTGCTCCTTGGAGGTCTTTTTGCCGTGGCAATCCTCCATGGGAGCCTTGGATAGGGCGCTGCTTGCGGCCAAGGCCGAGCCGACGGGGGCAAGCGCCACCGCGACCGCAATCAGGCTAGCAAGCAGGAGCCGATACATAGCCTTGTCTTGCAGCTTCTGGACCAGCTCGTCAACTCACGTGATGGTAAGTGGCAAATGGTCAACCCCGCGGTAGCCCTTGCAGGTGGGTGTCGATGCCCCAGGGCCCGGCGGGCCGGGCTCTGCGCCGGCAAGCCATTGCACCCGTAAGCCACGAGCGGCGCGAGGTTCGTGACCTGCCTGCAGGACAAGGGTGGCGCGAGACTGGTCATGACAGTGGCGTCCTACAAGCGTGTCTTTTGCATAGTGCTGCACGGTTGCACTTGCGGATCTGGAGGCAGAGAGCCAGCCGCAGGAAGCGGACATCGCAAAATTCTCTACGATCAGCTGCTCCGATCCTAATGGACTCGGGGAAAGCCCAGCCGGGATGGAGACCGCTTCGGCTCAATTGTTCGACGTGTAGGTTTCGCCCAGCGGCTTGATGGACCGGGCCGGCAATTGGGCGACGCCGGAATTCAGTGGAGCGCCGTGGTCCCAGAAATGACGCCGCCGGTCATCGGGCGCATCTGTCCCAGCTGGGACGTCGCCGGTGCCCGCGCGTTGGCACTGTGAAGCGTGTGCCATAAGCTCAGCACCGCCCGAGAATGAGCGCCGTCGCATCGTCAAACTAAGAGGCCGCGTCGCAGCCCGCACAGCGGCGGAGCTTCTCCTGCCACGTGCCGCACCCGCGCTGGCCTTCAGCTCACGGACATCCTCTCGCCTGTGTGGCCGGATCGAGGCCAGGAGATGAACCAATGCTATTTGCGCGGTTCAGACCCGCTTCATTGTCGCTGCGATAGTCAATGTGTCACTCGGACGATCAAACCGCACTCCGGGAGATGGACTGAGATCGAAAAGGCAATCGCCCTGGAAGCGCGCCTGGAAGGTCAGTCTGATCCGTCACGAATGAGCGAAGTGTCAACATGCTCAAGGGAGAACACCCGTGTCACCTACCAAATCGCTGGCGTTACTGGGCGCAGGGCTTGTCCTGACGGTTGCGGCGGCAACGGCCCAAGCGATGCCGATCAATTCTGCCGTTCCCTCGCCCGATCGCATGGTGCAGCAGGCGCAAGGTGTTTACGTCGACGGGTATAACCGACACCACCACCATCACGGGCACGTGCATGGCAATCCCCATCGCCGGCATCTCGATTGCAGTGGACACGGCGATCACGAGCACTGTCAGGTGCATAGTCCGAGACGTCATTTTCATCATCATGGCCACGTGCACGGCAATCCACATCGCAGCCACCTGGACTGCCGCTGGCATGGGGACCATGAGCACTGCCGTGTGCATAGGCGCCATTATTGGTGAGGTTCCTCACGCTTGAAGCCTGGGCGGTGCCGATGGCCCTCGGCACCGTGTCGGCTGTTAGAAGTCGAAATATTATGGCCTTCACCGTGCCATGACGCGGCAACACATCCGCCATTTATTCGTGCTAGTCTGATTCAATGCTCGTGCGCCAACAGAGACGCTGTCCGACGCGAGTGCTCGCGGCGCTGGTAGCCGTGGCGCTCGTTTTTGCCCATGTCGTCGGCGCTTATGCCCACGCCGCCGGGCACAATCTTGTCCAGGGACCATCCTCCTGTGCTCATCAAGATGTCTCGGCGACAGGCGGCAGTGGCAGCAACGCGCACGTCCACGGCAACCATTCCAAAGACCCCGCCAGCACCGTCGACGCTTTCGATTTCATGTGCAACGGAGGCCTCGCGATCCCGGTAGCGACCTATGCCGCCTTCACCGAGGCCAAGGCGACGCATAGCTCGACCGTTTTGCAGATTGTCCACCTCCTTCTAGCCTCGTCGCTTGAACGTCCGCCCAAATCTGCCCTGCGCGCCTGACTGAACGCCTGGGACGCGTGTCCCATGACCTGGTCGCAACGGTAGATTTCTCATGCCTTACCCGCTTCGTCGGTTGACTGCGTGCCTAGCACGCATCATCGCCGTCCTTGTCACCGCAGCATTGCTTGGCTTGGATGCGGGTCACGCCTTCGCCCATGAAGGCCACGATCACGGTGCCGAGGTCTCCCCTGGGCAGGACTTGCCGGCTTCGCCGCGCGTCATTGCGACCTCCGAGCGCTATCAGCTGGTGGGCATCGTCGAGGGTGAGGTGCTGGTCATCTATCTCGACCGCGCGGAGGACAATGCTCCGGTGCTGACGGCCACCCTAGAGGTCTCGATCGACAGCGAGGCCTTCAAAGCTGAGCCCGACGCGAAGTCCGGCACCTACGAGGTGACGGCGCCCGTCCTCCGCAAGGCGGGTAGCCATGAGGTGCTCATCAATCTTACGGATGGTAGCGCCCAGGATCTTCTTGTCGGAACACTGCGCATTCCGGCGGCCAGCGGTAGTGAGGAGGGCGGACGCCGGAGCCTGCGGCAGATCCTCGGGGAGGCGCTTGCATCCTGGCCCACCGGCCGTGGTGCCCTTTCACTGGCCGGCGTGTTTCTGCTGGCCGCGGCCGGGGGCGGCCTCCTCCTCTCGGGAACGCGCAAGCTGCTGATCATTCCTGCAGCGATTCTCGGGTTGCTCCTGGCCTCCGCATTCGCATGGGCCCACGAAGGCCACGACCACGGACCCGATCTGACCGCCAGCGCTGCCAATGCCCCCTCGCGCCGGCCCGACGGCAGCATCTTCGTGCCGAAGCCAACCCAACGGCTGCTCGAAATTCGTACGCGGACGGCAACCGTAGAGACGAGGCCCCGGACGGTACGCTTCAACGGACGCGTGGTCGCCGATCCCAACCGCAGCGGAGTGGTTCAAAGCACCATCCAGGGCCGCTATCAGGCGCCGCAAGGGGGAGTGCCGGCGCTTGGCACGCGCGTCAAGGCCGGCGATCTGCTCGGACGGGTTGCGCCCTCCTTCGCCTCGATCGATGCCTCGGACATGGCGCAGACCCTCGGCAGTGTCGAACAGGAGATTGCGCTTGTGCGCAACAAGCTTGCCCGGCAGGAGCAGCTGCTCAAGAACAATGTGGTCGCGACGGCGACCGTGGACGACACCCGCACCCAGTTGGAGGGATTGGAGAAGCGCCGCAGCGAATTGCTGGCCGCCAGGATCCGGCCGGAGGATCTGCACGCCCCGGTTGATGGCGTGATCGCAGCCACCCGAGTGGTGCCCGGCCAGGTGGTAGCGCAGAGCGATCAGCTGTTCCAAATCGTGGATCCGGCGAGCCTGCTGGTGGAAGCGCTTGCCTTCGATCAGATCGGTGCGGACGCTGTTGAGGAGGCACTGGCAAGTGTCGGTGGCGACGCCGTGATCAAGCTCACGTTCATGGGTCGCAGCCGAGCTCTCCAGCAACACTATTCCATCCTGCAATTCAGGATCATGGAAATGCCGGCGCCCCTTGATGTCGGCACCCCTGTGGCGGTGGTTGCGACCACGAAGGCGCAAATCAGCGGCATCATTCTACCGAGCTCGGCCGTAGCCCAGGCACCCAATGGCCAAACCATCGTCTTCAGCCACAAGGAGCCGGAAGTGTTCATCCCGCGTGCGGTGCGCGCGGAGCTACTCGATAGTCACAACGTGCTGATCAACGGCGGCATCGCGCCTGGCGACAAGATCGTGGTGCAGAACGCGCCCCTCATGAACCAGGTGCGATGAAGAGGCGCGGCCGATGTTCAATGCCATCATCACCGCGAGTCTCAAGAACAGGCTCCTAGTTCTAGCCACCGCCATGGTGCTGGTCGTCTACGGCAGCTATGTGGTGCGCCGTCTCCCCGTTGACGTGTTTCCGGACCTCAACCGACCGACCGTGGTCCTTCTTACCGAAGCCGAGGGCTATGCCCCACAGGAGATCGAGCAGCTCATCACTTATCCGATCGAGACCGCCATAGGCGGCATGCCGGGATTGGAGCGCATTCGGTCCACCTCCGGCGTCGGGCTGTCGATCGTCTATGTCGAATTCGGCTGGGGCACCGAAATCTACCGCGCCAGGCAGCAGGTGGCCGAGCGGCTGGCGACCGTGCAAGGCCGGCTCCCGCCCGGCGTGCAGCCGCAAATGGGCCCGATCTCCTCGATCATGGGCGAAATCATGCTGGTGGCGGTGACGGGAACCTCCCTCTCGCCCATGGAGCTGCGCGAAATTGCCGACTTCGTCATCCGTCCGCAGCTCCTCACCATCCCCGGTGTCGCCCAGGTCATTCCGATCGGTGGTGAGGTGCGCCAATACCGCGTGGCACCGGACCCGGTGATGATGAGCCGGCTCGACATCTCACCTGTCGACCTCGAAACGGCCATCCGCCGTTTCGGCGTCAATACTGGCGGCGGTTTCATCGATCAGCATGCGCGCGAGTATTTGATCCGCAATATCGGGCTGACCCATCGCCTCGAAGATCTACGCAATCTCGTTGTGGCAACGCGGCAAGGGCACGGCATCCTGTTGCGGCAGGTGGCCCAGGTGGACTTCGCTGCGCGGGTGAAGCGCGGCGACGCCGGCTACATGGGCAATCCCGCCGTCATCATCGCCGTCCAGAAGCAGCCCACAGCCGACACGGTCTCCTTAACGCGGGCGGTCGAGACGCAGCTCGCTGCAATTCAGAAAAGCCTGCCAACGGGCGTCACGGCCAACAAGGTTCAGTTCCGACAGGCCAGCTTTATTCAATCGTCGATTGAGAACGTCGAGCGCGTGCTGGTCGAGTCCGCCGTCGTCGTCGCCCTCGTCCTTCTGCTGTTCCTGATGAATGTGCGCGCGACATTGATCTCGCTCGCGGCCATTCCGACATCGATCCTCGTTACGGCCATCGTGTTCAACGTCTTTGGTTTATCGATCAACACCATGACGCTCGGCGGTCTAGCCATCGCCATCGGTGCCCTGGTCGACGACGCCGTGGTGGGCGTTGAGAACATCCTGCGGCGCTTGAAGGAGAACGCGCAGAAGCCAAACCCGCTGCCAGCCATCGAGGTGTTGGGGCGCGCGAGCCAGGAAGTCCGCACGGGCATTTTCTACGCGACGGTAATCATCATTCTCGTGTTTGTGCCGCTGTTCGCCCTCTCTGGCATCGAGGGCCGCCTCTTCATACCGCTTGGCATCGCCTTCATCGTCTCGATCCTGGCCTCCCTGCTGACGTCGATCACACTCACGCCAGTCCTCGCCTATTACTTCCTGTCAGCCCCAAAGGGTCATGGACAGGGCGACAGCCTGCTCGTCCGGCACCTGAAGCTGGGCAATCGCACGCTCCTTAATTGGGCGTTCAACAACCCGGCGGCGCTGTTTGCATTCGTCGCCGTGGGCTTGCTCGCGGCCATCGCTGGCACCTACCTATTGCCACGCTCTTTCCTACCCACATTCAACGAAGGCACCATTCTCGTAAACCTGCAATACAACCCCGGCATCTCGCTCGCCGAATCGAACCGTCTCGGGACGATCGCCGAGCGCCTGCTCATGACCATCCCAGAGGTGAAGAGCCTGGGCCGCCGCACCGGTCGGGCCGAGCTCGATGAGCACGCCGAAGGCATCCACAACTCCGAGATCGACGTTGATCTCGCACGCTCCCAGAGGAGCAAGGCAGACATCTACGCCCAGATTCGTAAAAAGCTTGCGGTGCTACCTGCGGCCGTCTCCATCGGGCAGCCGATCGCACATCGCATCGACCACATGCTGTCGGGCGTCCAGGCGCAGATCGTGGTCAAGATCTTTGGGGAGGACCTCGACACATTGCGCACGCTCGCCGAAGGCATGCGAGCACGGATGCAATCGATCACTGGCCTGGTCGATCTGCAAGTCGAGAAGCAGGTCCTCATTCCGCAACTCAAGGTGACCCCCAACTACGAGCGCATTGGGCTCTACGGCATCACGCCTGCGGCCCTGACCGAGTCCCTTGAAGCCCTTTCGAACGGCCGCGTCGTGTCACAAATCGTCGACGGCAACCGCCGTTTCGACGTCGTCATGCGTCTTTCTGACGATCACCGTTCGACCACGGGTCTCCAGGACCTACTGGTTCCGACACCACAAGGCTTCGTCCCGTTACGCCTGGTGGCCAAGGTGGAAGAGGGAGACGGTCCGAACCAAGTGCAGCGTGAGAACGGGCAGCGGCGCATCGTGGTGCGGGCCAATGCCGACGGCCGCCGAGACATGGCAGCGATTGTTGGCGACGTCAGACGAGCGATTGCAGAGGCGCAACTTCCTTCGGGCTTCAGCACGCAGCTCTCGGGCCAGTTCACGGCCCAGGAGGAGGCTGCGTTCGTGATCGGCATGCTGTCGCTCGTATCGGTCACCCTGATCTTCATGGTGCTCTATCAGCGCTACCAGTCTGCGGTCTTGGCCGGCATTGTGCTCACCACCATTCCCCTTGCGCTGATCGGCAGCGTTATCGCGCTCATGCTGGCAGGGCAACCTCTGTCGGTCGCGTCGATGATCGGCTTCATCACGCTTGCCGGCATCGCCGCGCGCAACGGCATTCTGAAGATCAGTCACTACATCAATTTAGCCCTGTTCGAGGGCGAGACCTTCGGCCGAGCCCTCATCATGCGAGGCACCCTCGAGCGGCTGACCCCGGTGCTGATGACCGCCCTATGTGCCGGGCTCGCCCTTGTGCCGCTATTGTTTGGGGCGGGGGAGCCAGGCCGGGAAATCCTGCATCCCGTGGCGGTCACCATCTTCGGCGGTCTCATCAGCTCGACGCTACTCGACACCCTGCTCACACCCGTCCTCTTCCTGAAGTTCGGCGCGAAGCCGCTGCAGCGGATCATCACCACACGGCAGACGGCCCCGGCTCATTCCGAGGCGCGTGTTGCGGAGGTTTTCTGAAATCACGCCCGGAGACGTGCGATGGAGAAGGAGAATTGAACATGCGCAACCTTATGCTTCCTCTAGCGATGGGGGGATTCATCGTGGCCGCCGGCCCCGTGCTGGCACAAGCCACCGGTCCGAATGGCGGCCTGCTAGGTGGAACGGGCACGCATCAGACCGAACTTGTCGTGAGCCCGACCGAACTGACGGTTTATGTACTGGAGCACGGGAAGGCTCATGACACGAATGGCGCGAACATGCGCATTGCCGTGCAGCAGGCTGGCAAGACGACCACACTCAAGCTTGCCGAACAGGGCGGCAACAAGCTGATTGCCAAGCTGCCGGCCCCGTTGGAGAAGGGCGCCATCGTGGTGGTCACGGGCAAAGACAGCCACGGCGACCAACTCAACGCCCGCTACGTGATCAAGTAAAAAAGTAGGTTCGCGGGCGACCTTAAGGGTCGCCCGCGGATCCGCGCTTGACAGCGTAAGGCTGAGATCAAATGCCTGGTCTCCATCAACGGGTACTGCCTTTGGTCTAGCCTGTCGCCACCGAGCGGGAGGTCCGCGCGTGGGATAGATCTCGCGAGGAGCAGGTGAAAATCTTCAGAACAGGTGCCCTCATATTTGAACAGGGGGCGGCTCGAAAGGCGATCGCGACCCTCACGAGCGCGATCCAGCTCAATGCAGGAACGTCGGTGCGGCATACCTATTTCCGCCAGGGCAAATTCGAGGCGGCCGTCGCGGACTATGCAGCGGCAATCCAGCGCGACGCGGCAGTTTTGTTCTGGCATATGTCAATCGCGGTTCCCGCCTGCTCAAACCAGCAAAGCTTGGAGGAGGCCCTTGGTAGACCTGCTGGAAGCGAGCAAGCTTGCAGCGGAAAACGGTGGTGCTCACTACAACCTTGGCGTGATCCATAACCAAACGGGGGCAGTACGCCGAAGTCATAGCCGATCTGACAGCGGCGATCCGGCTCAACCCAACAGATGCGGTGGCCTAGCGAGCGCGGCCTTGCACTCCAGGGCAATGGTCGGCTCGACCAGGCGGCAGCTGATTATTGCGAAGCATCGAAGTGAGACGGGGCTAGAAACGTTCGCTAGCCGCCACAAGACGACCCTGCGCCCCACGCCAGTGCATCGCAGAGCGGCGTGCGCCTCGAGAGCTGGCCGAGGTCATACGGGGATCGGGGCTTGCGCGTTTGTCAGAAGCGTGCCGACCATCCAACGAATGGATTGATCCGGTCTGCCGCCGGCGTCACACCGACATTCACGCCAGCATCCAATTGAGTATTCTTGCTTAGCTTATAGGTGAAGCCCGTTCCCAAGACGACAGGATCGCCCGGTCGGTTCTCGGTATTAAAGCGACCGGCGATCTCGTAATAGGTGCTGAACTTTTCGCTCCACTCATACGAAAATGAGGTCGATGCAAGATACTCAGTATGGTAGCGGCTCTCGGCATCCTCCCTCAAATGAGCAAGCCCGCCGTTCAAAGCGACCTCCCACTTTTCGGAAAGCTTGATGGCCAATGGTATCACGATGCCGCCGGCGACGAACTCTGGACTGATGCCGTTGTGACGATCGGTGGGGAGGCTGATGAAGGGCAGAAGTGCCAACGCGGTTGCGCCCGGCTTTTCGAAGTTATCGTTACCCCACAGATTGAACTTGGCGCGAAGATTGAGGCCGCCGATACCGGACTGGTGGAAACTTCCGAGCGGGTCTGCCAGTCGGGTGCGGACCGTACCATACGGCTGCCACACCACGTCGATTTCGGCGGAGTTTGTCACCCCGATTCTCATGTTCGTTGTAAGGAAGTCGAACTCTTCGGTGATGGTACCCTCTTGATTTGCAGCCGAGCGCGTGTAGCCAACGATGGTTGTCTCAAACTGAACATGTCCTGCGTCAACCGTGAATGGGCTCTCCGATATGTCTGGTCGGTCCGTTGTCATTTCACGCAATAGACGGTCGGGGGTCGGGTTGAACAGCCAATACTGGCTCTTGTCAGCGCAGAAAGCGTCGGCACCGGATATTAGCAAAGCGACGACCGCCGTATGGCTTATTGCCGCCGGCTTCTTCATATCGCTCCCTCCAAATCACCCTCGAGGTGGTTTACTGGGGCCAGGTCAATTGTCAACGCGATCAAGGCCGGCAGGCGCCATTGTTGTTGGACTGTTGCCCACTGCGACAGCAAATTTCCCCCCGTGTCGCCGTCCGTGCCTAACCCCAGTGGCGGGCGGCGTTCGTCGAGGCTCGCCACCGAGGGGGCGGGCTGGAGCTCGTGCTTCCAAGTCCCGAGCCGCAAAGGCTCAAGGAGCCCTAGGTCTATGCTCGGCCATAGTGGATCGGGCCATAGGCCCGTGTCAGCCGCCGTAGCTGCGGCCTGCTTGTTCTCACGGCCATACCGTCACGCCTGCGGCATTGGCTTGCGGGAGTACCGCACGGGTGAGAGCATGACGACAAACAACGGCAGCGCGGTCGCCGGCTGGGACAGGATGGGATTGTACTCGCAATACCTGCTGCCTCGCCTCATCCATTTCAGTATGGGCCAAGCGCAGCTGCTCCCCTATCGACGACGCGTGGTCGCCGGCGCTCGCGGACGGATCTTGGAACTCGGCATCGGTTCGGGGCGCAATCTCCCTTTCTATGGCGAGGCGGTCGAAGAGATCATCGGGATTGATCCGTCACGCGAGATCCTTGCCTTGGCGCAACCAGCGCTAGGTGTAATCTCAAGGAAGGTGACGCTATTACCGCAGTCGGCAGAAAGCCTCCCGTTGGAGGGTCGCAGTATCGATACCGTAGTGGTCACGTGGTCGTTGTGCAGCATTCCAGATCCGGGTGCTGCGCTGCGAGAAGCGCGGAGGGTGTTGAAGCCGGACGGCCAGCTTCGATTCGTCGAGCATGGGCTCGCGCCCGATCCGAGTGTCCGCAAATGGCAGCGTCGACTGACGCCATTATGGAGCTACTGTGCAGGGGGGTGTTGTCTCGACCGGAAAATGGACAATCTCATCCAAGCCGCGGGATTCCAGATTGGGGATCTCGCAATCGGCTATGCCCGAGGTCCACGTTTTGCGGCCTACATGTATGAGGGCTCAGCAAAGCCCTGACTCACTGGCGCTGCACCCATATTTGCGGGGCGTTGTGCTGGTGGCCCAAATTCGCCCAGGTGGACCCTACTACTCCTCATTGGTGTCGATAGTCATGCCCACCTGGACCCTGCTGAACAGTCGCGTCTGCTCGTCAAGCTGAAACGGCAGATCGAAACCAGATCCGAGGATTGCTAACGAACCTTGGGCTTGTGATTGGCAATTTGAACAGGTTTACGTGCGGGCTAATGAGCTGACCGCCGACGCGCCCGGCGCGATGAAGTGATCGGAATGGGTCAATTCGCTTTAGCTCGGGCGTGCACTAACCTCAGACAAGCCTCCAGGGACCTTTGCGGCCCCTTGAGTTAGGTAGCAACCTGCCTTCTCTTCGGAGATCGTCGAGCGCCCAGAGTACTTCATGTTGCCACGTATAGAAGAGGTCACCGGCCCCTTGAAGCTCATCCTGGTAGTTCATCCAAATGTACTTCGCTACGTCGATAGGATGAGCGCGACCACCATGCGCAATGACGGCCTCCACGATCCATTCCTTTAAGTCGAATTTGGTCGTCATTGACGCCCCGCTTGAAGAAGCCGCGGCGTGGCCATCGCTCATGGCGGTTCCGCGCAGCACCTGACATTCATTAGGTCGCGCCGCTCCGCAGGTCAGTTCAGCCGCTGCAGACACGCTCATCTTGAGCCGAAGGACACGGCACGGACCCGTAGGAGCAGAACACGCAGCACTTCCCTTTGATCGCCTTCATGCGGTGGGCGCATCTCTTGCAATCGTAGGTGTAGAGACAGGCGTCTGTCGGCATGGGTTCAAGCGTCTTGTGACTGCAGGCCGGACAAGTGATGACCGAGAGTAATTCCATGACTCGCGCCTCGCGCCTTCGGACAAAATAGCAGGTTAGATCCTGTAGCAGCTCCAGGCTCTATCGGACCAAAGGCCAAAGCGGGCATGAAAATGGGCTGGGGCAGTTTCCGGACGCGCGGGGCCCAGTCCGCAGGGCTCAATTGTGGCAGCAACTTCAGCTTTACAAGGGTTGCACCGATTTGTGTCATGCCCATCACTGCGGCACGCACCAGCGTTCGCCAGCACCGACAGCCCGGATTCACAGAGATGGCCGTCGCTACGGGGGGGAGGGGGTCCCAAAAATTCAGCTCTGTGCTGGTGGGGTTCGCCAGAGCTTATTGTTCTCACACTCGCGCATCGGCAAAGTGCGTCCGAAAGCGTAGCGAAAATGCGGGACGGGAGATCCCGCAGCGGTCAAAGTTCCTACCTGTACCTGTTACAGGTTCATGTTCCTCTACGACTTGGCTGGTCATCCCGGGCCGACCCTAGCACTCCCGCGAGGTCGGATGACCTTTGTTCTTGGGCGGCTGCTCGATGAACTCGCCTTCGAAGAGGTAATACCCATCTGCCTTCAGACGATCTAGCACTTCTTGAAAATCTGTGATGTCCCAGGGGGCCGGGAACTTCAACGTGTCTATCGCCTCAAGAAAAACCCACTCTGTATGCGGGGAGAGGAGGGGGATGTTCTCGCCGGTGACATCAGACGAAAAGGCAAAAACGTCGGGTTTGCTCTCGTCACGAAATAGATAGATGCGCATGACCCCTCCACCCGAGCTGCAAAACTACACGCGCAAACTCGACTTTGTGCCCGAGGAGCAACGCCTAAATTCGAAGGTGGTTCCCGACCCCGGTTGCCCTTTATCCGAGAACTGACATCATACCGCGGCAATCGAGCGCGCCTTTGGGGTACGCGACACCCAACTGCGGAGGACGGCTCATGTCGAATGAAGAGCTCGAAGGGCGTGTCGCCGCGCTCGAAGTCATCGCCATGACCGCGTTGGGCTTCTGCGTGGCAAATACGCGCAATGACCCTGATTACCGGAAGGCGGGCGCGATACTAGCCAGCATGCGGGACGCCCTGAAAACACGAGCAGCCACATTGCCTCCTGCAGCCCGTGATCATGCAGGTCGCTACGGTAACCATCTCTTGGATGCGGTGGCGAAGAACCTAAGGATCCTGCGGGGGGAAGTGGGTCAGCGAAACTGAACTATCGCAGCTGACAAGCTCCGGATGTCCACCGGCGCATTTGGCGTTCCTCGATGAGCGAAGTGCCGCGGACATGTCGAACTTTGGGCTCGGCGGTGGTGGCCTGGTGGACCGAGGAATGAGGCCGTTGGTGAGGCCACTTATTCCCCCAAGGTCCGTGGCGGGCGCTGTGGCAAAAGCGTAAAGCTGGCTGATCGAGACTCCAGCGCACAACCATAAATATGCAGAACGTAACAAAAGCCGGAGCGTCGAGACCGGAGCCAGATCCGGTCAACACGCTTTGTGACGCCGTGATACTTCTCTGTGCATTCGGGTTGCTTTGGATAGTGCTGACCTGGGCTCCTTGAGGGCTGGACCGTTCCCAAGTGGAGAATTCAAGCTCCATGCCAGCCGCGCGCCCATGCCTATACCTGAGCGGCCCACTGTGGAGCTGGGCGTCGGCGGCGTTGAGTGGGCCAACCCGGTCCTCCGGCAGGAACTCTCGTCCAGCAGTGAATCGTGCCGGCGTGCGATGACTTGCCGGGCTCCGCGCGACATCGTCGAGCGATTTGCCCGCCTATTGGCGCCCCCGAACTGTTTGTTGTGGGGATAACTCTCCCGCTTGCAGCCAGTTGAGGGGTGCGAATCACCCTACCGTTGCTCTCGACCCCCAGCTGCAATGGCGGTTTCAAAATGGGCGTTGCCAATCAGCAGACGAAATCGGCCGGCGCAAAGAAAGAGGCGAAATCCACGCAGCGATAAGCTTCCCGAAAGGTTTGGCATGAACAGTAGGCCGGACATGGCAACGACTCTCGTCGAACAGATCGAGGAAATGCGCATCCGTATGCATGAGCAAGCGCGCAGTGAGCAGGACCTCATCAATGCCCTTGGGCACGCCCTGAAACGTGCCGACGACAAGTTGCTGGAGGCCGTACGCAATGTTGCCTTTGAACACGAGTTGAGGCGCGAGGGCATCATGCAAGAGCTATACGCTTTGGCCGCACGGCTTGGCGCCTTGCCGATATCGATGGTGCCACCTGAGCCGCTGCAGGACGCACGACTGAACTTGCCGAACTACGAGCCCAATCGACAGCGTCCTCTCCCCACCCCTGCATTCCGAGGTTAGTTTCGACACTCCCAATCCATGTAATCCGCGCGTCACTCGACTCGCGCACACTTTGGGCCCTCGCTAACGTCGCGCCGGTCACATCGCAGCCCATGTCATTGACTGTAGCGCAGGTCAACGCTTGAGCGAATTCGCTCCACCAAACCCAGTTACTCGGAGCACAGCTCGTCGATCTGGGGTTTCGCAATAATAAAGCCACGTTGCTTGTGCTCCGCCCGCACTGGCTAGCATCGGCGCTAGCGCGTGCCTCTTGTCCCCTCGATTTCAGCCGAGCGCGCAGGCAGCGCCGATTCACCGCACCTGCTACCCGATGCGCAAGGTCTGACCCCCGGGAATTCATGGGGCGGAGCGCCATAAGTCAACATCAGGTCGGACAGCTTGAGCGGTCCGAGACATAGCTGACAGAACGTACCGGACACATGGGTAACACTTTTCGCCTGCGATGGCAGAGGGAGGTGGCAACGTCCTGGAAGGAGTGTTTCGTGGACGAACGCTACTGATGTGGCGCCGGTGGGTGACGGGCGGGATCTCTCCACCTTCGCACTGCTCGAGCTCGCTAGCCTTTTTCCGTTGTTCCCCAAAACCCGGCAGGAGATCAAGCGAGCGACGCAGGTACACAAGGTGGACTTTGCACCGGCGCGTCCATGGGTTTTGGAACGGATAGTGGACGACGCGACTATGGCACACCTGCTGCTTTTGGCGGCAGGTCCACCGATGCGGCAGCAATGCGGCAGCCTGGCGACGATCCACAGACGAGAAAGTGAGAACCAGGCTGTCGCGGTTCGCCCTTCTGCCACCAAATTGGCACGCCTGCATCGTTGCTGGAGGAACGTGGGTCGTCCGAGTATCGCGGGCGGCGCGGGCTTGAGTACGTTGAGATTTGCGATGAGCACGCTCTACCACATTCTGGGCCTGTCCCAGGACGCCAGCCGCGAGCAGGTGAAGGCTGCGTTCCGGACCTTGGCGAGGCGCTTCCATCCCGACGTCAATATGCGCAATGACGCTGCCGAGCAGCGCTTCAAGGAGGTGAGCCAAGCCTATGTGACGTTGGCCGATCCTGATGCGCGGGCAGCCTATGATCGCGCTCTCGTGTGTCGGGCTGTTGAGATGCAGCGGCAGCGATGGACCTTTGCCGCGACGGCTGCCTCCACCTTCGCGCTGACCACCGCCATCGGGCTCGTGCTGTGGTGGACCCAGGCAACGCCAGAGCCTGAGCAGGCGCGGGCGGGTGTGCTGGCTGCGATGGGGCCGGGCTCACTGATCGGCGCGCAGGAGGCGGCCCGCGAAGAGGTGAAAGTGCCGACGGCACCGGCTGCACCGCCGGAAGGTCGCGGCAGAGGCTCGGGGTGGGCAACCTATAACAACGTCCGCTTCAGCTTCGCGCTCAAGTACCCCAGCGACGTGTTTGGCTACGACATCGGGCCGCGGGACGAAAATGTCCGCATCCTTGGCTCCCGCGACGGCCGCGCCAAGCTGCACATCTTCGCCACCGATAACGGGGCCGGGACCACGCTCGCCCAGTATCGCCGCTCCCGCATGGAGGAGCACTATGCCGGAGCGGTCTTCGACTTCATCCCGCAGCGTAAGTTTGGCTTCGTGCTCTCCGGCACGCAGGGCGATAAAGCCTTCTACGAGCGCGTGACGTTCGCCTGCAACGGCCGCGCCATCCATGGCTGGCAGATGATCTTCCCTGCAAATCAGCGCACACTCTACGATCTTGTGGCTGACGCGATAAATCGATCGTACACGCATAAAATCAGACCCGGTTCCAGGTGCAGCGAACGCCCAGGGGGTCGGCGAGAATAATGTTCGCCACATTCCTTTCCGTCGAACCGAGGCGACGTTGATCTATCGCCGGACCGGCAGTGCGGGAGCCGGTTGTAATGGTCTGGTCAACGGCGTTTGTGCGAACCGTAGAGGTTCCCCACGCTGTCAAGCTGCAGTCGATA